>Ga0187857_10000189_pt1 | contig 78523 bp, 89 predicted proteins | sample June2016WEW_8_10_FD_132984 | JGI IMG/M metagenome (GOLD analysis project Ga0187857, IMG submission 132984) | Peatland microbial communities from SPRUCE experiment site at the Marcell Experimental Forest, Minnesota, USA - June2016WEW_8_100 | ecosystem: Environmental > Terrestrial > Soil >... | reverse complement strand
CAGGCTGTCGGACTTGGAGTACGAAGAGTGTTGAGGTGAGCGGGGAGCGTTGTGGGTGGATCAGTCTGGCGGTCGGAAGGCGTCTTTGGGCTGGTCTGCAGCGCTGGCCTGCCGTGGAGAAGACGCCGGGGCGGCGCGCGGCCGGGCTCAGGCCGGGAGCGCCCGCGGTCGCCGCCACAGTTTGCAGAGGTTGTAGGCCACCGCGAGCAGTTGCCACTCCACGTTCACGCCTGCCAGCCCGCGCAGCCGGAAGCGGGCAAATCCCCAGGTGTGCTTGAGCGTGCCAAACACCGGCTCGACCACTTGGCGGCGCACGCGCAACCAACGCTGGGCGGGGGTGCGGTCGAGTTGGTGTTGCCGGCGAGTGCGCTCCTCCACCGCGGCCCGCCGGCGTCGACCGTGATCGGGATCGCGTCGGCCTGGGGCGCGCACCAGCGGCACGTACACGGCCGCGCCCGTGCGCTGCTGCACGGCCACGATCTGCGCGGAGTGGTCGTAGCCGGCATCGGCCACGACGGTCTGGGGCACCCCGGCCACCGCGGGAATGGCCGCAATGGTGGGGGCGAGTTGTTGGCGATCCTGCGTCTCGGCACAAACGTGCGCGGCCACGATCAGGCCGCTTTCCGCGCTGACCGCGAGCTGCGCGTTGTAGCCTTGGATAAAGTGACCCTGCGCATCGGGCATGAGCCGACTAGCCGGATCACTCGGATTGCCGGTGTCGGTGTCGCGCGGCGCACGGTTTTGCTGAGCGGCCCGAGCCGCCAGGGCGGCGCGGGCGGCCTGCAGCTTGGCGCGGCGCTTGTGTCGGTCGGCCAGCTCCGCGGGCAACTGCTCCTGAGGCGGGGCCTGCACGTCCGCTTGCTCGGCTTGGGCCAGACGGGCGTCTACCTCGCGCGCCAAGGCCGCCACTTCGGCCCGCAGTTCGGCTTCCGTGCGCGTGGCCCGCTTGCTCGCGTTGGCTTTGAGTTTGGTGCCATCGACGCAGACCGTGCCCAGCCGCGGCACGCCCAGGGCGCCGGCCAGTTGCAGCACTTCCACGAACGCTTGCCGGATTAGCGGCGCGTTCTGCCGCCGAAAAGTCGCGATCGTGTCGTGGTCCGGGTGGGTGTCCGCAGTCAGGTAGCGCACCCCCAAGTGCGTGTAACTGGCCCGTTCGATCCGCCGCGAGCTATACAGCCCCTGGCTGTAGCAGTAGATCAACAGCGCCAGCAGCATCCCCGGCGGATACTGGGCGCTGCCCGTCCCGCGCTCATTGACCCGCGCCGCGGACAAGGCCATCCCCTCCACCGCCTCAATCACGAGGTGCACCACATCGTCCGTTGGCACCCACTCCCGCAGGTCGGCGGGTAACAACAGGGGCGTCGCCCGATCCACGTTCACATACCGTGTGCTCATGCTTTACTCAGACGCACACCCTCATCCCGCGTTCAACCTAAGTCCGACAGCCTGATAAAACCGAGGGAGGGTTGGTCCTATCGTTTCAGCTGAGGATGTTCAGGCCACTCCGGACGTGTATCTCGATTCCTCCACATCACGTACAAATTGACCAGCGCAAGGACCATCCAGACTCCAGCAAGGAATCCGTACCAATCCCGTCCACCTTCATCCGATCGACCGGCACACTGCACACATCGAATGACAGAGAGAAAAGCAGGAACGAGGGAACATATCAGCAGGACACGAGCATTCTTCCGTCGTTGATACGGTGAGAGCACAACACGTCTGAATTTGAGTCCGAACATATTCACCAGTGCGTGTACCCCGTCCCTTCGCGTGGTTCAACCGAGTAGTGGATAACGAAAACGGCGGGACGATTCCACTTCCGTTATAGTCGAAGTGGAGGAGAGCGAGGCGGCTGGGTTACACGTCCCCATTAGCCGCGACAGACATTACTTAATGTCGAACTCGGCAGCCGCGACTTGCTCTCCGTTAATCAAGCACTCCGCTCTAAAATGACCGGTGCCCAAAGCTGATGCTGGCAGCCTCACAGTTCGCGTATTGGGAGCTCCCTTAAAATAGGCCCGTTCGTTTTCACGGTGACCCACCAGTTTCCCATCTTTATACCAATTCCAAATCACATCTTCCCAACCCGGTTCTTGAGTGACAGGCTCCCAAGTGACACTGACGTAAAAGCGTATGATATCTGTCGTCGAAAATGTTGTCATCGGGACTAAATGGCCGGTGAGGAAGTTCTCCTGAGTGGTAACACCGCTGTTCGCCGCCCGAAACGTGACGCAGCCTTGAAAGCCGATGCTTACCGCGCTCAATAAAATCAGGCCAATGACAATTCTTAAGGATTTCATGTTAAAAAAACCACCAACGGTTGAGGGTTGAACGTAAGTTGTCGGTCAAGGAATGAACAATCTCGTGGAAGCTTGCCTATCCGACAGCGTGTATACGCCGTCCCTTCGCGTAGTTCAACCGATTAGTGGATGGTGAAAGCGGCGGGGGCGTTGTTTGGACTCATGCCAAACTGGATAGGGTAGAGCTCATTTCTTCTCAGTGTCAGAGAGCCTATCGAGCTTCTCTTCGATTGCCCCCAGTTTCGCGCCAAGCAGTCCAAGCCAGAGCACGAGGAAGAGTATGCCCATAATGCGAAACTGATGAATCCCGTCGCTGGATCCGATGAATCTGCTGGATCCGCTGAATCCGTCGAGGATCAGCATTACAAGGGCGATACTCAGGAACACAACTGTCTGCTGCGTCCACGCCTTTCTCTTCTTCTTTTCGGTGCGCTCTTGCTCGCTCCGCGCGGCGAACTCGGAAACGATCCGCTCTTGCTCGATGGGGTCTGTGATTTCTTTTTGCATAGCAAGACCTTCTTTTGGCGAACAGTGTGGTTATCCCCAAGCCGCTGTACCCCGTTCCTTCGCGTGATTCAACCGTTTATGCCAACCCCGATGCCAAACTGGCTCAGGTTCCTGGGTATATTCCTCCGCCTCACCCCAGACCCCGAGAACCTGATTCCCCCTTCGTAACCGAAAATGGGGCGACCGACGTTCTGCTGTCCAGCAGAACGAACCCGCGACCCCCAGATCCATTCTGCTGTCCAGCAGAATGCTCTAACCGGAAGCGCCAAATACCCGTAAACCCGCTGTGATCAGCTCGTGTTTCACGCGGTGACCAGACCCGGCTTTGAAATAGCGCTCCCTGCGCATCGCGTCCGCCCGCGTCGGGTACGCCTCCCAGTGCACCATCACGGGGCGGATGAGCTTTTCGCGCGTTGTTCGTGTCGAGCCCTCGCGATGGAGGCGGAACCGTCGCAGGAGATCGTCGGTCTGGCCGACGTAGGAGCGCCCGCTGTCAAGGCACGCGAGGATGTAAACGTAATACATGCTTCAACGTGGGGAACTGAAAATGGGGCGACCGACGGGGATCGAACCCGCGACCCCCAGATCCACAATCTGGTGCTCTAACCGACTGAGCTACGGTCGCCGTGAAAGAGCCGGGAAAGCTCAGACCGGTGCCTTTCGCTGTCAATCCCGATTCCCGGTGCACCTCCCCGGCCGCCGGGGGGTCGCGGCCGGCCGCGCGCCGGGTCATTTTCGGGCTATGCTTTCGACGTTTTCCAGCCAAGCTGGCGGCATGTTCTGGCTGAAAAAGTTTTTCTCGCCGTTCCTGTTGCCACTGCAATTCGTGCTGGTGTGCGGCGTCATCGGCGCGGTGCTGATCAGAAGCCGCCGGTGGCGGCGCACCGGCCGGGCGCTGTTGACGCTCGCGGTGCTGGTGCTGCTCGCCGCCAGCAACAAGTGGGTGAGCGGGCGGCTGATTGCGCCGCTGGAATCGCGTTACCCGGCCGTAGGCGACCTCCACCCCGGCGATCCGCTCCCCCCGCCGCTGACGGCCTGCCGCTATGTGGTGGTGCTCGGTGGCGGACATGATGACGGCGATGACCGGCCGGCCTTGAGCCGGCTGAGCCCGTCGGCGCGGGCGCGCCTGACCGAGGGCATACGGCTGCTGCGGCTGCTGCCCGCGGCAAGACTGGTGGTGTCGGGACCCAGCGACAACGGCGGCCCGACGCACGCTCAGATCCTGGCCGACTCGGCGGTGTCGCTCGGGGTGGAACGCACCCGCATTCTCATGATTGACGACGCCCGCGACACCAAGGAGGAAGCCGCCCGCCTGCGCGCACGGCTGGGGGATGCGCCGGTGGCGGTCGTGACCTCGGCCTGGCACCTGCCGCGGGCGATGGCCCTGTGCGCCGCGCAGGGTCTGCACACCCTCCCCTGCCCGACCGATTATCTCTACTGCCCCCCGCTCCGGTGGCGTTTGTCCGATTTCACCTGGGACGTGCCGTCGCTCGAGCGCAGCACCGCCGCCGTGCACGAGCGGCTCGGCCTGTGGTGGGCGCGGCTGCGCCGGTGGGCGTGAGGGCGCCGGCAGCAGCGGCGCCACCGGCCGGCATTAGCGATCGGAAAAAGCTCCGGCCGCGCCGCGATTTTGTTTCACCTTCGCCACAATTGTGAATAGCCAAAACACCACCCATGTTCTCAATTCGAAAACTGCTAGGCAAAGAGGAGAAGTTCTTCGATCTACTGGAGGCGAGCGCCGAGGAGGCCAGGGCCAGCACCGCCCTGCTCGGCCGCTTTCTGCAGGAGCACGCCGCCAACGACCAGCCCAATAAAATCGACGATTTTGTCCACACCCGCCGGAAGGACAAGCGCATCACCCAGCAGATCACCGAGGAGTTGTGCCGGACCTTTGTGACGCCGCTGGAGCGCGAGGATATCGAGGCCCTGGCCTTTGCGCTCTACCGCATCCCCAAGATGGTCGAGAAGATTGTCGAACGGCTCGCGATCTATCCCGGCCGGCTGCCGCATGCCGGACTCGTGCGCCAGGCGGAACTCCTGCAGCTCGCCGCCGACAACGTGGCCTTCATGGTCGGCGAACTGCGCAAGGGTACGAAGATGGACCGGATCAGCTCGGCCAACGAAAAACTGCAGTACGCCGAGGGCGAGGCCGACAAGGTGATGCTCAACCTCGAAATAGAGCTTTACCAGGGGCCGTACGAAGCCAAGGAGGTCATTTTTCTGCTGCAGCTTTTCGAAATGGTGGAGAAGTCCGTCGACCGCTGCCGCGACGCCGGCAATGTGGTGTTTCAAATCGTGCTGAAATACTCCTGAGCGCACGCCATGATTTTCTTTCTGTTCGTTCTGCTGACGGCGTTCGTCTTTGAGTACATCAACGGATTTCACGACAGCGCCAACGCCATCGCCACGGTCGTCTCGACCAAGGTGCTCACGCCGCGGCAGGCGATCGTCTGGGCCGCGTTCTGGAATCTGTTGGGCGCGCTCGCCGGCACCGCCGTGGCCACCACCATCGGCCAGGGACTCGTGGACACGCATGCCGTAACCATGACCACGGTCCTGGCGGCGCTGCTTGGCGCCATCATCTGGAATCTCTTCACCTGGTGGCTCGGCCTGCCGTCGAGTTCCAGCCATGCACTCGTCGGCGGATTATGCGGCGCAGCCCTCGCCTCGGCCGACGGCCGATGGGCGGTGCTCAAATGGTCGCTCGTGGATGCAAAGGGCGCCCACAACGGTCTGTGGCCGAAGATCGTACTCCCCATGGTCACCTCGCCGACGCTGGGCTTCTTTCTCGGCGCGCTGCTCATGTTCCTCCTTACGATCATGCTGCGCAAGGTCACCCCCCGCCTGGTCTCGCTCATCTTTGGCAAAGCCCAGCTCCTGAGCGCGGGTTTCATGGGCTACAGCCATGGCTCCAATGATGCGCAGAAGACCATGGGTATCATCACGCTCGCGCTCTTTACCGGCACGCAGGCCGGTGTCTTTGCCAATGTGCCCGGCTGGCTTTCCTTTTTGCGCATCCCAGAATTCATTGTGCCGCGCTGGGTGATGGTTGCCTGCGCACTCACCATGGCGACGGGTACGGCGGCGGGCGGCTGGCGCATCATCCGCACCATGGGCCACAAGATAGTGAAGTTGCAGCCGGTGCACGGGTTTGCCGCCGAGACCACCGCCGCGCTCATCATTCACGGTGCCTCGAACATCGGCGTCCCTCTTTCGACCACCCATGTCATCTCAACCTCCATCATGGGCGTGGGCGCGTCCAAGCGCTTCAGCGCCGTCAAGTGGGGCATCGTCGAGCGCATCGTCTGGGCCTGGGTGCTGACGCTTCCGGCCACCGGGCTGCTGGGCTACGGGCTGATGCACCTCGCCCGCCTGGCCGGCATGCACTGAGGCACCCGCGGCCTCGCTGCCACGGCATGACCGTCCGCATCCGCCCGTTGCGCCGGCACACCGGCCGGTGGACGCCATGTCACGCGACGGGTTTGTCGGCCTTTTTCACCTCCTCGGTGTGCCGCACGTCCTTGCCCTTGGTAAGGTAGATCGTCTCCTCGGCGATGTTGGTGGCGTGGTCGGCGATGCGCTCGAGGGACTTGGAGATGAACATCAGCTCGATGGCGCGCGAAATGGTCTCGGGTTTCTCGACCATGAAGCTGGTCAGCTCGCGGTAGAGCTGGCGGTTGATGTTGTCGACTTCGAGGTCGCGCTTGCACACCGCGATGGCCTTGGCGTCGTCACCTTGGAGCAGGCAGTCGAGGGCGTCGCGGAGCATTTCCAGCGCCATGCTGGTCATGCGGGGAATGTCGATATAGGGCTTGAGGGGAGGCTCGGCGCTGAGCTTGATGGCGCGCTTGGCGATGCTGGTCGCCTCATCCCCCACCCGTTCGAGGTCATGGCTGGCCTTCATGCCCACGATGACCAGCCGGAGGTCGCTGGCGATCGGCGCGCGGAGGTTCATGAAACGCACGGCTTCGTCGTCGATTTTGATCTCAAGCTCATCGAGCTGGTCGTCCGCGGCGATCACTCGCCTGGCCAGGGCCGTGTCGCCTTCAACCAAAGCCTTCAGGGCGTCGCGCACGTGCTGGATGGCCGTCTCGCCCATCAGGATCAGGTGCGAGCGGAGGGTTTCGAGCTCGGCGTCGAAAAAACGGCGCATGACGGGGAAACCGGGCGGGTGCTCAGGAGAGGTTTGCATAAGGGGGATCAACCGAAGCGGCCGGAGACGTAAGCTTCGGTCTGCGGGTTGGACGGACTCATAAAGATCGTCCGGGTTTCGTCGTATTCCACAAGTTCGCCCATATAAAAGAACGCCGTGCGATCGGAAACGCGAGCCGCCTGTTGCATGTTGTGGGTCACGATCACCACCGTGTAGTCACGCTTGATCTGTTGAATGAGTTCCTCGATCTTCGCCGTGGCGAGGGGATCGAGCGAGGAACAGGGCTCGTCCATGAGGACGATCTCGGGTCTGACGGCGAGGGCGCGGGCAATGCAGAGCCGTTGTTGCTGGCCTCCGGAAAGACTGATCCCGGGGCGGCCGAGATGATCCTTCACCTCATCCCAGAGCGCGGCCATGCGCAGCGACTCTTCCAGCCGCTGGCGCAGCAGCGCCTTGTCGCGCACGCCGTTGAGGCGGAGGCCCACGAGCACGTTTTCCGCAATCGACATGGTGGGGAAGGGATTCGACTTTTGAAACACCATGCCGACCCGCCGCCGGACAATGGTCGCGTCCACTCCGGCGCCATAGAGATCCTGTCCCCGCAACAGGATGGCTCCCGTGTGGTGGGCGCCGGGCGTAAGTTCGTGCATCCGGTTCAAGGTGCGCAAAAACGTGGACTTGCCGCAGCCGCTGGGGCCGATCACGGCGGTGACACTGCGCGCGTAGATCTGCAGGGTGACGTTCGAGATGGCGCGATTGGCCCCGTAGAAGACGTTGAGTTGCCTGATGTCAAAAACCACCTCCGGTCGTTCCAGCGCGGATTTGGCGGGTCCGGCCGGGACTGGCGTCGTCACCGTCGGCGGCACCACGGGCACGCGCGCCGCAGGAGGAGCGATGGCCGGCTCGGTCAGGGGTTTTTCATCAAGACTCATGGCCATGAAACAAGGTTTCTGCGGTTTAGTTTGCGCGGCTCTTTTTCCGGTCGGCGGAGAGCAGGCGCACGCCTGTGCTCAGGCAGAAGACGAGAAAGATCAGCACGAGCGCGCCCGCCCATGCCTGGCGGTGCCAGTCGTCGTAGGGCGAAATCGCATAGGTGAAAATCTGGAGCGGCAGCGCCGCGATGGGTTCCGAAAGATGGTGGCTCCAAAAACGGTTGCCGAAGGCCGTGAACAGCAGGGGAGCGGTTTCGCCGGCAATGCGTCCCATGGCCAGCAGCACGCCGGTGATGATCCCCTTGCGCGCGGTGCGCAGGACGATGTGCAGGATGATCTTCCAGTGCGGAATGCCGAGCGCCAGGGCGGCCTCCCGGTAGGCGCCAGGCACCAGCACCAGCACCTCCTCGGTCGTGCGCAGCACCAGGGGAATCATGATAAAGCCGAGGGCCAGACCGCCGGAATAGGCGGAGAACGTCTTGAAGGGCACCACCACCAGCGCATAGGCCGTCATGCCCCACACGATGGATGGCACGCCGTTGAGGATGTCCGCGCCAAACCGGATCCAGACATTCCAGCGCTCGCTGCCGTACTCGGAGAGATAGACGCCGCCGAGCAGACCGAGGGGCACGCCCACGAGGCAGGCCAGACCCAGCAAAATCACGGTGCCCACGATGGCATTCGCCATGCCGCCGCCGGCTTCGCCCACCGGTTTGGGCAACTGCGTGAAGAAACTCCAATTGAGCGCACCGATGCCTTCGCGCAGCAGGTGAAAAAGGATGAGCGCCAGCGGAGAGACGACCAGCACGGCGCACAAGACAAAGAGCCCACTCATGAAGGCGTTCCGGAACCGGCGGTATTGATCGTAGCGGGGGGACATGAGCGGGGGCGCGTCAGGCGTGCCGGCTGCCGGGCGTTGCGATCGTTTTGATCAGGATCAAGGCCAGGATGTGCACGAGAATGGTCACGCCCATGAGGACCAGACCAAGTTCAAAGAGAGCATTCAGGTAGGTGTCCGTCGTCGCCTCCGTAAATTCATTGGCGATCACGCTGGCCAGCGTGTAGCCGGGAGCGAAGAGGGACCTGGCGATTTCCGGGCGGTTGCCGATCACCATGGTCACGGCCATCGTTTCGCCCACCGCGCGCCCCAGACCGAGGACCGCGGCCCCCATCAAGCCGCGCCGGGCGTAGCTGAGCACGGCGATGCGCGTGACTTCCCAGCGGGTCGCGCCCAAACCGTAGGCCGCCTCCCGCTGCAGGTCGGGCACCGCCCGCAGAATCTCGCGCGAGACCGAGGTGACAATCGGCAGGATCATGATGGCAACGATGATGCCCCCCGCCAGCATGCTGACGCCGTAAATCGGACCTTGAAACAGCGGGAGAAACCCCAGGTAGCGCTTGAGCAGCGGAAAGGCGTGATCGCGCAGCCATGGCACCATGACAAAGATGCCCCACAGGCCCCAAATCACACTCGGCACCGCCGCGAGCATTTCGATGACCGAAACCAGCGGCTGCCGCAGCCACAGCGGGGCGAGATCAGTCAGGTAGATGGCCGTGCCGATGCTCAGGGGCACCGCAATGAGCAACGCGATCAGCGAAGAAACCACGGTGCCATAAATGAGCGGCAGCGCCCCGTACTGCTCCGCCACGGGATCCCAAGTCGACGTGAGGAGAAACCGCCAGCCGAATTTCTCGATGGAGAGGTGCGAGCCGCGATACAGCAGGTAGGCCACCAGGATGAACAGCAAGGCAATGGCCATGGCCGCCAGAAACGTGACGCTCTGGAAAAAACGATCGCCCAGCCCGGAGCGGGTCATCCGGGTGGTGGAGGCCGGGCGAAGGGTGGCTTGGACCGAGGAGCCGGGCATGACCGGGGACGAGAGCGGAAAAAAGCAGGGCGGAGAGAATGCACTCTCCGCCCGGTGGAAGTTGCGTTCTCGATGCGAAACCGCGAGCTAAATTAATATTTGATTTCGTCGATGCGCGCGAGGACCCGCTGGATGACGTTTTCGGGCAGCGGTGCGTAATCGAGTGCGGTGGCCAGTCTTTCACCGTCTTTGTAAGCCCACTTCAGGAACTCGACGAGCTTCTTGCCCTTCAAGGGATCCTTCTGCTCCTGGTAAACGAGCAACCAAGTGGCACCGGCAATGGGATAGGCCTTGGCGCCAGGCGGATTGACCATTGAGAAGCGGAAGTCGTCCGGGATCGTGGCGGTGGCGAGCGCCTCCGTCACCGAATCGAGCGACGCTGTGATGTAATTGCCCGCGGCGTTTTTCATGTCGGCAAAGGGCAGCTTGTTCTGTTTGGCATACGCCAGTTCGATATAACCGATCGCGCCGGGTACCTGCTTGATCTGGCCGGCGACGCCCTCGTTGCCCTTGCCGCCGAGGCCAGCCGGCCAGTTGACCGAGGTGCTCGTGCCGACCTTCGTCTTCCACTCCGGGCTGACGTGGGAAAGGTAATCGACAAAGATGTAGGTGGTGCCGCTCCCGTCGGAGCGATGCACGACCACGATATCCTGATCGGGCAGATTCGTGCCATCGTTCAGCGACACGAGGCGGGGATCATTCCACTTTGTGATCTTGCCCAGAAAAATGTCGGCCAGCGTGGGTCCATCGAGCTTGAGCGAGGTCACCCCGGAAAGATTGTAGCTCACAACATCCGCGCCGGCGACGGTGGGGATGTGCAGGAGTTTGCGGGGCGCCTTGGCGAGGTTCTCGTCGGACATCGGGCCGTCGGAGGCGCCAAAGTCGACCGTCTCGGAGAGGATCTGCTTCTGGCCGCCGCCGGAGCCGATGGACTGGTAGTTGAAGCGCACTGACGGATCGACCTTGGCGTAGGTGTCGAACCATTTTGAGTAGATGGGATAAGGAAACGTCGCGCCAGCGCCGTTGATGAGCATCTGGGCAGAGGCAACCGTGGCAAGGAAGCCGCTAAGAGCGAGTGCGAGTAGTTTTTTCATACGAATCGTGATTGGGTTGAGTTGGAGGAATCAGAAATTGACCTGCATCTGGCTGCGGACGCCGTCGGCTTGGGCCTTGGCCGTGCCACCGGTAACGGTGCCATTCGATTCGCCGTGGATGTAGCCCAACTGGAGTTTGAAGTCGTTGCCCTTGATATACCAGTTGCAGCCGAAATACCACTCGGAGAGCGTGTTCATCGTGCCGCCGCTGGGCGCGGAGCGCACCCCGTCCGAAAGGGCGACGCCGCGGTGGTCGGAATCGACATAGCTGTAGCGGACGACGGCCTCCCATTGGGGCGTCAGCTTGTAGGCCGGCTGGATCCAATAGCCGCTCGGGCTGGCGTTAATTCCTGCGCCGGCACCGGAATCGACCTTGGCCTGCTCCCACTCGCCTTGCAGATTGAACGCGCCGGCAGTCACGTCAGCATAAAGACCGTTGAGCGTGATGTTCCTGCCCCCGCCGATCGTCGCGCCCGGGCCACCCTGGTCAGGCAGAAATCCAGCCTCGTAGCCGATCTTGTAGGCGCCGTCCTGGAATTTGCCGCCGTAGCCCACGGTGCCGTAGTAAGCGAACTTGTTGGTCGTGGCGCCGCCCGTGGTGGCCACGCCGCCGAGGCCGTTCACCGTGATGGCGTTGGTCGCGCCGTCGCTGCTGTATTCGTTGCGCTCGGGATTGGTCAGCGCGACGGTGTAGAATAACCCTTCCGAGCTGCCGCTGAGGTAGAGGCCGGTGCGGTAACTGGCGGCGCCGAGACGGCGGCCGTTGTTGGGCTCGTCAATATAGCGGGTGATCACGGAGCGCTCGATCGAGCGGAGGTTGCCGCTCGACGTGAGCTCCTCATAGCCGAAGGGCGCCTTTTTTAACCCGGCGTCAAAGACGAGGGCGTCGCTTTGCTTCCACTCGAGGTAAGCGGCGTCGAACGACGTGTTGGCAAAATCGTAATTGAGCACGCCGCTGAGTCCGTCGCCAAACTCGGCCTTCACGCCGACATAAATGCGGCGCAGGAAAAAATGTTCGGTCGAAACCGGGTTCGCCGCCGCGCCATCGATGCTCGCGCCCAGGCCGGCATACTGGACCTGGAAGCGGCCGCTGATCGTGAGCTTCTTCAGGATTTTGTCGTTGCTGGTGGCGACATCCATGGCGGACTGACTTTGCGAGACCTCGGTTGCAATCTGCTTGGCCTCGGCATCCGTGAGGATGCCTTTCTTCACCAAGGCGTCGATCAGCGCCTTGCTGTCCTGGGCAAAGAGGGGCGATGCCCCCAGTGAGAGAAGGCCGGCGAGCGCCAGCCATTTCGATGATAACTTGGCCATAAGAGCTTGGGTTGTCGGATTAGGATTTATGCGAACGCGCTTGGTGCGCGTTTGGTCGCCCCCAAGCTCTCAGACTTTGGTTACGGGAATATGGCGATCGTGTTACGATGCGGCAAAGTCCGCCTCCCAGCCGGAAGCCGCCCCGGCGCAACCCAACCGCGGACCGTCTGCCGTTAGGATTAACGCTTGACATCGGGCGGTTCTATTTCTGTATTTCCGCAATAACGGTATGCCAAAGATACTTGAGGTCGTACTACCCGAGGAGAGTCTGGCCGACACGGCGCTGCTCTTCGCCTCCTTCGCCGATCCCGCCCGGCTGCGCATCCTTAACCTGATTGGCCACGCCGGCGAAATCTGCAACTGCCACATCGAGACGATCACCGGCTATCTGCCGTCCAAGATCTCCCGCCATCTCGCGATCCTGCGCCAAGCCGGATTTATCCGGGAACGCCGGGCCGGCACCTTCATCCATTATTCCCTGGCGCCGCGTGATGACCGCATCGGCGCTGCCCTGCTCAAGCTTATCGACGAACTGCCCCGGGCGGAGGAGTTGCTGCAGTCCGACCTGGAAGCCCTGCGTCCGCATCTGGCCAAACGCTGCTAGGCCGCCGCGATCAAGCGTCCCCCGGGATCCGGTCTGGCTGCCGGCCCTCTTCACCGCCCCACCCTTTCACCATGAAAACCATCCAAGTCTATGATCCGGCAATGTGCTGCCCGACCGGCGTCTGCGGTCCCGAAGTGGACCCGGTGCTGGTTCGTTTCGCCTCGGACTTGAAATGGCTGCAAGATCAAGGCGTCGAGATCCGTCGCTTCGGCCTGGCGCAGAATCCCGCGGCGTTCGTCGAGAACGAGGCGGTGCGAGATGCGCTCACCAACACGGGCGAAGCGGCGTTACCGCTCGTGCTCGTGGACGGGAAAGTGGTCGCCAGCGGGCAGTATCCGGAACGGGAGCAACTCGCCGCGCGGCTCGGTCTCGCGACGGCGACGCCGAGCCTGTTTACGCCCGCCGTGGCGGAACTGGTCGCGATCGGCGCCTCCATCGCGGCCAACTGCGAGCCGTGCCTGCGCTATCATGTCGCGGAAGCGGAAAAGCTGGGAGTAACCCGCACCGACATGGCCCGGGCTGTGGAACTCGCCGCCAAGGTGAAGGACGCGCCGCATCGGAACATACTGAGGCTGGCCGAGCGGCTCACTCACCTCGAACTCGCGCCGGCTGAAGCACCCTCGGTCGCCGGCGCCGGCAATTCCACGCCCGACGGCAAACCGACCAAGAGTCCCTGCTGCTCTTGAGGAGCGCCCTCGATGACCCGGCCTGAGGACCATCCCTCCTCGCTCATCCCTTTCCTCGCCACGCCGACGCGCTTCCTGTTTTTCACTGGCAAAGGCGGGGTGGGCAAAACCTCGCTGGCCTGCGCCATGGCGGTTGCCTTGGCCGACCTCGGCAAACGGGTGCTGCTGGTCAGCACCGACCCCGCCTCGAATCTGGATGAGGTGCTCGGCCAGAAACTCAACGGCGCACCCACGCCGATTCCGGGAGCGGCCGGGTTGCGGGCCTTGAACATCGACCCCGAAGCGGCCGCCCAAGCCTATCGCGACCGCATGGTGGGTCCCTTTCGCGGCAAGCTGCCGGAGGCGATCGTCCGCAGCATGGAGGAGCAATTGTCGGGCGCTTGCACGATGGAGATTGCGGCCTTTGACGAATTCGCCCGGCTGTTGGGCGAGCCGGCCGCCACGGCCGACTTCGACCATGTGATTTTCGACACGGCGCCGACAGGCCACACGCTACGGCTTATGACCCTGCCGACCGCCTGGACCGGGTTTTTTGAAAACAACACCTCCGGCACGTCCTGCCTTGGTCCGCTGGCCGGTTTGCAGAAGCAACGGGCGATTTACGAAAGTTCGGTCACCGCGCTCGCCGACGGCGCGCGCACGACTCTGGTGTTGGTCAGCCGCCCGCAAAAAGCCGCGTTGGACGAAGCGGAGCGCACCAGCGGCGAACTGTCAGCACTGGGCGTGCGCAATCAGCACCTGATCCTCAATGGTGTGTTCCAGGCGTGCTGCCCGGAAGACAAGGCAGCGGCAGCGCTGGAACGCCGAGGCACGAGCGCCTTGGCGGCGAAGCAAGATTTCCTGAAGCGGCTGCCTGTCGTGGAAGTGCCGCTCCGCGCCCACAACCTCGTGGGCATCCCCGCCCTGCGGAAACTGATTCGGGACGGCGAGGCGGAACTCGTCGAGGCCGGCGACCCCGGCGGCGATTTGCCACCGCTCGAATCGTTGTCCGCGTTGGTGGATGACTTGGTGCGGTCGGGACGGGGCGTCATCATGACGATGGGCAAAGGCGGGGTGGGTAAGACCACCGTGGCCGCCGCCATCGCGACCGAACTGGCGCGGCGCGGACTGCCCGTGCATCTGAGCACAACCGATCCGGCGGCGCATGTGGCCGCGGCGGCCGGCGAAACCGCTGGATTGGAGGTCAGCCGCATTGACCCGCAGGCGGAAACGAAAGCCTATGTGGACCAAGTCATGGCGACCACTGGCAAGAGTCTTGACGCCAATGGGCGTGCTCTGCTGGAGGAGGATCTGCGTTCGCCCTGCACCGAGGAAATCGCGGTCTTCCGCGCCTTTGCCCGCATCGTGGCGCAAGGGCGGGATCGGTTCGTGGTGTTGGACACTGCGCCGACGGGGCATACCCTGCTGTTGCTCGACGCCACCGAGGCTTACCACCGCGAAATCGCGCGCAAGGCCAGCAACCTGCCGGAGGAAGTCCTCCAACTCCTGCCCCGGCTCCGCGACCCGCGCTTCACGCGCGTTCTCGTTGTCACGCTTCCGGAAGCGACGCCTGTGCATGAAGCGGCGGCGTTGCAGGCCGACCTGCGCCGGGCGCAGATCGAGCCGTTCGCCTGGGTGATCAACCAGAGTTTTGCCCGCGCCGAAACACGCGACCCACTGCTGTTGGCCCGTGGTGCGGGCGAACGGCCGTTCATCCAGGAAGTTACTCGCGACTTCGCCCGCCGCACGGCGATTGTACCGTGGGTGCCGGAAGAACCGGTGGGCCCCGCGAAGTTGCAGCAGCTTTTCCTGCCATCCAAGAAGAACTGAAAACACACTGAACATGACCGCCTACGTTTACGAAACCATCCCGCAAAAACCCGGCCAGAAGCCGCGCTATTTTGAATTCAAACAGAGCATGAGTGATGCACCGCTCACAAAGCACCCGAAGACCGGCGAACCAATCCGCCGGGTCGTGCTGGGCGGCTATGGCGTTCTCAAATCCACCAGCTCGGCCCCCAAAAACTCCGGTGCTGAAGGCGGGTGCTGCTGCGGTCCGAGCGGCTGCTCCGATTAACCGAGGAAGGCGCATAATGAGTTCAACGACCAAACGCCTGAATCTCTTTGAACGCTACCTGTCCCTGTGGGTCTTGATTTGCATGGTGGTGGGCGTGGCGCTGGGCAAATTGCTGCCCGGCGCCGTCGCCGCCTTGAGCAAGCTGGAGTTTGGCGAGGGCTCCCAAGTCAACGTCCCCATCGCGGTGTTCATCTGGCTGATGATTTATCCGATGATGTTGAAGATCGATTTCGGCTCGCTGGTCGGCGTGACGAAGCGGCCCCGGGGTCTGTTGGTGACGCTGGTCGTCAACTGGCTGGTGAAGCCGTTCAGCATGGCGTTCTTCGCGTGGCTGTTTTTCCGGCACGTGTTTTCGGCGTGGGTCGACCCGGAGACGGCCCGGAACTACACCGCCGGCCTCATCATTCTCGCGGCGGCGCCGTGCACGGCCATGGTCTTCGTCTGGAGCTACCTCACCGACGGCGATCCGGCCTACACGCTGGTGCAGGTGGCGGTGAACGACCTCATCATGCTCGTGGCCTTCGCGCCGATCGTCATGTTCCTGTGCGGGGTGGCCCACGTCGTCGTCCCGTCCCGGGTGCTCATCACGTCGGTCGTGGTGTTCATCGTCATCCCGCTGGCGGCGGGCTGGCTGACCCGCACGGCGCTGCTCAAATCCCGCGGCCCGGATTGGTTCGCGCAAAAATTCCTGCCGAAGTTCCATCCCGTGACGGTGGTCGCGTTGCTGGCCACCCTGGTGCTGATCTTCGCCTTCCAGGCGGAAAATCTGACGACCAAGTGGTTCGCCGTCATCTTGCTGGCCGTCCCCATTCTGGTGCAGGTCTATTTCAACTCCACGCTCGCCTACCTGCTCATGCGGCTGTTCCGGGTGCCACACAACGTCGCCTCGCCCGGCGCGCTCATCGGCGCAAGCAACTTCTTCGAACTGGCGGTGGCGGTGGCCATAACGCTCTTCGGTCCGAGCTCCGGCGCCGCCCTCGCGTGCGTTGTCGGCGTGCTCGTCGAAGTGCCGGTGATGCTCTCGGTCTGCCGCGTGTGCAACGCCTCCCGCGGCTGGTACCAGCAGGTCCTGCCTGCCGATCGCTCTATTTGACGCATAGGACCTATACGACCCATGAGTTCCAACCCGAAACCCTGCATCCTCATCCTCTGCACCGGCAACTCCTGCCGCAGCCAGATGGCCGAGAGCATCCTCCGCGCCGCGGCCGGCAATCTGCTCGAGGTGCACAGCGCTGGCGCCAAGCCCGCCGGCTTTGTGCATCCGCTCGCGATCAAAGTCATGCAGGAAATCAGCCTCGACCTCTCGCACCACCGCTCAAAGCCCCTCGGCGAGTTCCTCCAGACGCCCGTGCACACGGTCATCACCGTGTGCAGCCAGGCCGATCAGGTCTGCCCGATCTTCCCCGGGCAGGTGAACCGTCACCACTGGGCGTTCGACGACCCCGCGAGGGCCTCCGGCACCGAGGCCGAGGTGCTGGCCGTGTTCCGCCGCGTGCGCAATGAAATCCGCCGCGTGTTCGAGGCCTACGCCGCCGGCTGGCGCGAGGGTCTGCAGGCCGGCCGGAGCCAGGAAAAGCAAGTTTGACCGTTGGGCCGCCGGGATGCGCGGCCTCGCCACCTACTGCAGCAGCTGCTTCAGCGGCTCCCGGATGGCGTCCGCCCAGATCTCGTAGCCCTTCGCGCTCGGATGCAGCAGATCGGGCATGACGTCCTTCGGGATATTGCCCTCGGCGTCCAGAAACCGGTCCCCGATGTCGAGGAAAAAGACGTGCCGCCCGTCATGCAGTTTCGCCAGCGAGCGGTTCACCTCGGCCACCTGCGTGCGCTGCGGAGCGTCCTTCTCGCCCCGCGGAAAGATGGCGAGAAAAAGGATCTTCGCCTCCGGAAACCTCGCGCGCAGTTCGTTGACGACCGCGGTGACCCCCTCGATGACCTCCGGGGTGCTGTTGCGCGGCGTTTTGCCGTCCCGCTCGAGGCCGGTGTTGTTGGTGCCGATCATCAGCACCACCACCTTGGGCTGGTAGCCGTCCGCCTCGCCGTTGCGCAGGCGCCAGAGCACATGCTGCGTGCGGTCGCCGCTGATGCCGAAGTTGGCCGCCTTCAGCGGCGCGAATTCCCGGTCCCAGACGGCCCGGCCCCGGTCGCGCCAGAAGTCGGTGATGGAGTCGCCGAGGAAGAGCACGTCAATGCCTCCTCGGTGCGCCTCGGCCACAAATCCCTCGTGGCGCTGCAGCCAGGCCGCGTCGCGCGGCCCGGGCTCGATGGCAGTGTTGGCCGACGCAACGGCGGCAATCAGGAAAACCAGGGTGAGGTACGGCAGACGTTTCATGGAGGTGACCGGTTGACGAAAATCCGGGCCGCGGCCGCCGTCACTGTTCGGCTTCCGGTGCCGAGAGCTCGATCAGCGTGCGCAGCGACTGGAAATGGCGGCTGAGGTCGAAGTCGCCGCTCATGTCGCCGACGACCCGGTCGAACAGCCTCCGCTTGTCGGCCTTGAGGGCCTGGATGCGCTCCTCGATGGTGCCGGCCGTCACCATGCGGTAGACGAAGACGGTGTTGGTCTGCCCGATGCGGTGCACGCGATCCACCGCCTGCATTTCGACCGCCGGGTTCCACCACGGGTCGAGCAGGAAGACGTAATCCGCCGCGTGTAGCGTGATGCCGGTGCCCGCGGCCTTGAGGCTCACGAGCATGACCGCCGCTCCGGGGGTGTTCTGGAACGCCTGCACGGGCTTCTGCCGGTCCAGCGTCATACCGGTGAGTTCGAAGCGCGGCAGGTCGGGGAAATTGGCCGCGAACGCCGTGCGCACGCGGTTGAGGAACATGACGAACTGCGAAAAGACCACGGCCTTGTGGCCGCTGCTCACGACCTCGGCCAGCTTCTCGACGAGGAGGTTGAGCTTGCCGCTCTCCGTGACGGGCGCCTTGAGCCACGGCAGGAGATCGGGGTCGCAGCAGGCCTGCCGCAGGCGCGTGAGCAGCGCGAGAAAGCCGAACGACCGCTCGCGCATGGCGGCGCCGATGTCATCGCCGAGGCGCACGAGTCCCTCGCTGCAGATGCGGGCATATTCGGTGCGCTGCAGGTCGGTGAGGGGGCAGAGCAGCTCCATCTCGACCTTGGGCGGCAGCTCCTGCGCGACCTCGTCCTTGGTGCGTCGCAGGATGAACGGCGCGAGCTGCTGCCGCAGGCGCGTGAGGGTGCCGGCGCGGTCGGCGCCGAGCACGGCCTCGAAGGTCTGCCGGGTGCCCAGCAGGCCGGGCAGCAGGAAGCGGAAGATCGACCAGAGGTCGAGCTGGCGGTTCTCCAGCGGGGTGCCGGTGAGCACGACGCGGTGGCTCGCCCGGATGGAGAACGAGGCATGCGTGACCTTGGCGTCGGGATTCTTGATGAACTGGCCCTCGTCGAGCACCGCGTAACCAAACTCCGCCTGGTCGAGCAGGTGCTTGTGCTTGCGGAGCTGGGTGTAGCTGGCGAGCCACACGATCGGATCGCGGCGCGTGGTGAAGTCGTGCCCGGTCTTGAGCACGTCGCACTCGAGCTGCGGGAAGAACCGCGCCATCTCCTCGCGCCACACCGGCACGACGCTCGCCGGGCAGACGACGAGGTGCGGACGGCCGGCGACCGGCCGGGTGGCGAGCAGGGCCAGCACCTGACGCGTCTTGCCGAGGCCCATTTCGTCGGCGAGCAGGCTATGACAGCCGACGTCGCAGAGGTGGTGCAGCCACTCGACGCCGCGCCGCTGGTAGGGCCGCAGGCATTCGGGCAGTGCGGGGGGCGCGACGGGCGGGGCGAGCACGCTCTGGCGCCACGCTTCGACCTCGGGGGAAAGCGTGACCTTGAGACGGTCGTCGTTGAACAGTGAAAAGATGAGATAGGGCGGCAGCTGGCCGTCGGCATGGAGGGTCTCCTCGACCGTGCGGCGCCACTGCGTGAGCGACTCCCACTTCTCGGCCGCAAGCGACACGATGCCGAGGCTGGGCAGGATGACGGTCGCGGCGCCGCCGCCCCGGGTCAGCACCTCGACTTCATCCTCGGTGAGCAGGCGTTCGCCGGCGCGGAAGATCCAGCGGAGCTTGAGGCCGGCGCCGTTGCGTTTGTCGGCGTGCGCCTCGATTTCCACCGCCCGCTCGCCCTTCACGAGGTTCGCGGCGTTCTCGTCGAGTTCGATGGCAAAGTAGCGTCTCCATACCGGCAGCGTGGTGCGCAGGAATTCCGGGATCTCCGGCAGCAGGTCGAGCACGTAGACGTGCGACTCCTGATGATAATGGAAGTGCGCCTTGCGGGCGTAGGCGGTGAGGCAGATGAGCTTGCCGCGCTCGCTGGAGCTGACGTGGACCGGCGTGCCGCCGTTGCCATTGGCAGGTCCGTTACCGTCGCCATTGCCATTGCCGTTGGTCTGGCCCAGCGCGGAGGTGCGGGCCTGGTCGGCATCCACCCAGAACGCCTGAAAGGTCAGGCCCTCCACCTTGGTCTGAAAAACCAGCAGGAGCGGCCGCGCGGCGCCGCCGTTCTTGCCGCCGGCCGTCGACCCGTTCGCGGCCGCGACCAGGGCCGGAGCCGGCTCGGGGGGCAGCTCGCCGGGCAGCGGGGAAATCTCGTCGGCCACCAGCTCCTCGATCTCATGCAGGCCGGCTACGGCGATGGCCCGGGCAAGCTCGGCATCCGTGGAAGACGAGCGCACGGAGAAACCGTCGGCGTCCCACTCGATGACGGCGTATTCCTCCTTCTTGTCGACCTTGCGGTGAATGATCGCATCCCGGGCGGTCAGCTCGACCTCGCGAACCTCACTGTCGCGATACATGCGCCGGCCCTCTTCCAGCTGGTTGACGCTGAAATAATCCGCCCAATCGCGCTCCAGCTTCCCGAACCAGAACTCAAGGGACTGTGGAGTATAGATGCGTTTCGGTCCGTGCCTTTGCATCGAGTTGAAAGGTTGAGCGTAGAAACCACCTGCCGCAGCGCAACCCTGAATTCTGGATTTCGGAGCCCGCGGGCTGGCCGGGGGCGGGCTTGCGATGACGGGAAGACTGCACCTGCACCGTTTTGCCTCGCGAAGCGGCGGAAGGTTTATTTCGTGAAAGGCCGCCCCATGAGTTTCCTCGTCGCTTCTCCGCCCCGTCCCGGGCCGCCCGCCGGGCGGGATGACCGTTTCCCGCCGGGCATCCCGTACATTGTCGGCAACGAGGGCGCCGAGCGCTTCAGCTTCTACGGGATGAGCCAGATCCTCTACGTGTATCTCGCCGGGTTGTTCAGCGGTTTCGTCGCCGAGAATGCCATCCCCGCCGCCGCCAAGGTTCACGCCACCCAGATCAATCACCTGTTCATCGCCGGCGTGTATCTTTTCCCGATGATCGGCGCGATTCTCGCCGATCGTCTGCTCGGAAAATACCGCGTGATTTTCTGGATTTCCCTGATCTACGTCGCCGGGCACGCCGCCCTCGCGATCGGCGGGCGTTTTGGCACGCTCGGCAACCTCGGCGCCGCGGAGTTCGCCATGTTCACGGGCCTCACGCTCATCGCCATCGGTTCCGGGGGCATCAAACCCTGCGTTTCCGCCAATGTCGGCGACCAGTTCACCGCGGCCAACTCGCATCTCGTCACCCGTGTCTTCCAGGTCTTCTACTTTATCATCAATTTCGGCTCGTTTTTCGCCAGTGTGCTGACGCCGTTTCTCTACCAGCGCGTCGGACCCGAAGTGGCCTTTGGCGTGCCTGGCATCCTGATGGCGCTTGCCACGATCGTTTTCTGGGCCGGCCGCCGCAAATTTGTCCACGTTCCGCCGCAGCCCGGCGGGGCGCTCGGGGCGCTGGACTTCGTCGCGTCCTCCCTCATGGCCGTGCCGCTGCTGGTGTTCATCGCCGGCGGCGCCACCGTGGCCGAGAGCCTGGTCGGCGCGGCGATGAGCAAGGAACCCGGGGCCATGGCGATCGCTTGGGGCGGCCTCGCCCGCGATTACTGGCCGTACGCTGCCGGCAGCCTCGCGGCACTGCTCGCGGGGCTGGTGCTCTTCGCGCGCCGGCAGCGCCTGCAGGCCGATGCGGGTTTCCTCTCCGTGCTGGTCCATTGCGTGAGACACCGCGGCGAGCGCGGGCCCGGGGACGACTTTTGGGCGCCCGCCCGCCGGCGCTTTGGCGACGAGGCGGCTGAGGGACCGCCCGCGGTGCTGCGGATCGTCGTCGTGTTTTCGATGGTGAGCGTGTTCTGGGGGCTTTACTACCAGTACTCGTCAACCTGGATTGAGCAGGCCAAGGCGATGGGCCGCACGGTCACGTTGCCGGTCTGGCTGTGGAACGACTGGTTCATCCCGGCCGGGATCGCCAGTGCCCTCTTCGGCCTGCTGTGGATCGTGCGCTGGGTCTCCAACCGCCCGCCGCCGCGCTTCGTCGTCGGCTTGTTTCTCGTCGCGATCGGCCTTTGGGGCGCGGGGGCCGGGGTTCTTCAATGGCTGAAGGGCGGCACCTTCGTGCTCGAGATGCTGCCGGCGCAGATTTCGGCCCTCAATCCGCTGCTGGTGATGATCATCATCCCCTTGCTCAACGTCGCCGTCTACCGGCCGCTCGAACGCCGCGGCCGGCCGATGCCGCCGCTGCGCCGCATGACCATCGGCATGTTCCTCGCCGCGCTTTCGTTTGTGGCGGTTGCGCTGCTGCAGGCGCGCATCCAGGCGGCGGGCCGCGGCGAAGTCCATGTGCTCTGGCAGATCATTCCGTACACGCTGGTCACGGCGGCGGAGGTGCTGGTGTCGGTGACCGGCCTTGAGTTCGCCTACACGCAGGCGCCGCGCAAGATGAAGTCGACGATCATGAGCTTCTGGCTCCTGTGCATCACCTTCGGCAACGTGCTGGTGGCCTTCCTCGCGCCGCTGGAGACGCTCTCGCTCGCCAAATTCTTCTGGCTCTTCGCCGGGTTGATGGCCGCCGCCGCCACGGTCTTCGCCCTCCTCGCCGCCCGCTACCGGGGCCGGAGCTACCTCCAGCCCGCCTGACGCCGGCTCAGCCGCGCTTCGCCAGGTGTTCGTAGATCACCGCCAGCGTGCGCTCGACCGCACCGCGGTTGTGGGCGTGCCACGCGAGCACCGCCGCACCCATGCGCGCGCGGCGCGCCTCATCCCCCAGCAGTTCGACACAGGCGGCGATGAGTTCGCTTTCATTGAGCACTTCGCGGGCGCCGGCGCATTCCCGCAGGGCGCGGACAATCTCCCGGAAGTTCGTCATGTGCGGACCAAAGAGCAGCGGCTTGCCCAGCGACGCCGCCTCGACCGGCGACTGCCCGCCCTCATGCGGCGGCAGGCTCTTGCCGCAAAACACCACGTCAGCCAGCTGCGTGAGCTCGCGGAGTTCGCCCGTCGTGTCGCCCACCGCAACGTCCACCTCGTGCGGCGCAGTGCCGTGGGAGCGCAGGTGGAAGCGCAGCCCGGTCTTCGCGAGCGCGGCAGCGACCACGTCGCGGCGCTCGGCATGGCGCGGCACCAGCAGGAGCGAGACCTTCAGTCCGCGGCTGCGCGCGGCCTTCAGCGCCTGCACGAGGACCAGCTCCTCGCCGTCCCAGGTGGAAGAACCGAGCAGCACCAGGCCCTCGCCCAGGCCCAAGGCCCGCCGCAACTCGTCCCGCTGGGTTCCGCTGAGCGGCGGGATGGTGAGGTCGAGCTTCATGTTGCCCAGCGTCCGGAGTTTTCCCGGCGGAAAACCGAGGGCGCGGAGGCGTTCCTCGTCCTGCGGGGAAACCGGGAGGCTGCAGGCGATGCCGCCGAGCAGCGACGGCACGAGACGGCGCGCCTTCCACATCCGGCGGAAACTGCGGTCGGACAGCCGCGCGTTGATGCACAGGACCGGCACGCCGCGCCGCCCCGCCTGCCGGATGTGCTCCGGCCAGCGCTCGCCTTCCATGAGAATCGCCAGATCCGGCTTGATGCGCCGCCACGCGCGGAGGCTGAACAGCCACCAGTCGAGCGGGAAATAACCGAGCGCGACGATCAGCGGGGTGTAGCGTTCCCGCGCGAGCTGGTGGGCCGTGCTGGTGGTCGTGGTCAGGTAAACCTCCACCGATTCGTCCCTTTTCAGCGTTTCCAGCAGCGGGCCGACCGCCAGCATCTCACCCACGCTCACCGCTTGCAGCCAGACGCGCCGCACGCCCGGACGCTTCGGGGGCAGCGGCGGCGTGCCGCCGAAACGATGGCTGAAGTTTGGTCCGTAGCCTCCGCGCTTCCGCATCCGCCGCAGATAGTACGGCGCAGCCAGAATAAGCGCGGGTAGAAACAGGAACCGATACAGCCAGATCATGAGAGTCGAAAGGCGAGAGACGAAGGTCGAAAGTCAGTCCAGCCTGACTTTGCGCTCCTCGATTGCCAGCGAGCGATTCAGCGCGGCGATCCGAATCGCCATTTTGTCGATCCGGACGAGTGAAGCCTCCAAAGTATTGCCGGCAAGGTAGCCCAGGTCGTGGGCGAGGAACAGATGCGATGCAAGTTCCATGGCGGAGCCGTACGATTGTTCCAGAAAGCGCGCAAAATCCCGATCCGAATTGCGCCCGGAACCTTCGGCGATGTTCGCGGATATCGAGTTGGCAGCCCGTCTGATCTGTGAAGTGAGTCCATAAAGCTCCTCTGGTGGAAGAGTCACCGTCATCCGATAGATGTCACGGTTGAGCGACCGGGCATCATGCCAGACGTCGAGCTTCTGAAAACGGAAACGAGGGAGTGGTACAGGGGATGTTTTATTCACGCGGTCTTTGTGGAGTTCCCCTCGGGCCTCGGCAACCTGCAAAAGCGGCGGGCTCATGCCTCCGGCTTTGGACTTTCGGCCATCGACCCTCGCCGCTCGCGCCCCCGCGGCGCGAGCCTCACAGTCCGAGCACCCAGGCAAAGATCAGCGGGGCGACGATGGTGGCGTCGCTTTCGATGATGAACTTGGGCGTGCCGACGGCCAGCTTGCCCCAGGTGATCTTCTCGTTGGGCACCGCCCCGGAATAGCTGCCGTAACTGGTGGTGGAATCACTGATCTGGCAGAAGTAACCCCACAACGGCACGTTCCGGCGCCGCAAGTCCTGCTGCAGCATGGGCACCACGCAGATCGGAAAATCACCGGCAATGCCGCCTCCGATCTGGAAGAAGCCGATCGAGCCCACACCGCGGCGGCCCAGCGGATGAGCGGTTTTCGCATACCAGTCGGCCAGGGTCATCATGTATTCGATGCCGGTGCGCACGGTGTGAACGTTCCGTACGCCACCGCGGATGCAATGGGCGGCGTACATGTTGCCGAGGGTGGCGTCCTCCCAGCCGGGTACCCACATGGGCAGGTTTTTCTCGCAGGCGGCGAGCATCCAGGAGTGCCGCGGGTCGATCTGATAATGCTTCTTCAGCTTCCCGCCCCGGAGGATCCGGTAGATGAACTCGTGCGGAAAATGGCACTCGCCGGCCCGGTCGGCCTTGACCCACTCCGCGAGCACGACGGCCTCGATGCGGCGCATGGCCTCGTCCTCGGGGATGCACGTGTCGGTGACACGGTTCATGTGGCAGTCGAGCAGTGCCTTCTCGTCGCGGGCCGCGAGGGTGCGGTAGTGCGGCACGCGCTCGTAGTAATCGTGGGCGACGAGGTTGAAGATGTCCTCCTCGAGATTCGCGCCCGTGCAGACGACGGCGTGCACCTTGTCCCTGCGGATCATCTCGGCGAGCGTGATGCCGAGCTCGGCGGTCGACATGGCGCCAGCCATGGCGACGAGCATTTTGCCGCCTTGCTGCAGATGCGCCTCGTAAGCCTTGGCCGCGTCCATGAGCGCGGCGGCGTTGAAGTGGCGGTAATGCCGGGCGATGAACTTCGACACTGCCCCCTTGGATTTCGCCAGGGCGGCGTTGATGTCTTCGGGCCGCGTCCTGCTGGGTCGGACTCTCATGGGGGCAAAAAATAGGGATGAAGATGCGCCGTAGCCACAAAAAACTCCTCCGCCCGGGTTCATTTATATGCCTCGTGAGCAGTTCCTTCTGGTCAATCATCCTTTCCCTTTCCCGGCTGGTCGATCAGGTCTGTGACCTTGCCTTCTCCGCTGCCCCGCGCACCTTGGCCGCCATGATGTCTTCGTTGCGTCGTCTTTGCCTGTTGCTCCCCGCCGTCTTCGCCCTGGCGCTGGTCACCGCTCGTCCGGTCCTGGCCGCACCGCCGGTTTTCGCCCAGGAGGCCAGCGACCTCCAGCCCGACCCGGCCGCCGTCTGGGGCCGCCTGCCCAACGGCTTGCGCTATGTCGTGCTGCCCAACAAGGAGCCGCAGGGCCGCGCCAGTCTGCGCCTCGTCGTGGGCTCCGGCTCGCTGTACGAGACCGAGGCGCAGCGCGGGCTGGCCCACTTTCTCGAGCACATGGCCTTCAACGGCAGCACGCATTATGCACCCGGCACGCTCGTCGAGTATTTCCAGCGTCTCGGCATGAGCTTCGGCGGCGACACCAACGCCTACACCTCCTTCGACAGCACCGTCTACATGCTTGAGCTGCCCAATACGCAGGCCGCCACGCTGGCCGAGGGCTTTCAGGTCTTCGGCGATTACGCCGGTGGCCTCCTGCTCGAAACCAAGGGGATCAACAAGGAGCGCGGCATTATCCTCGCGGAAAAACGCGACCGCGACTCCGTCGAGTACCGCACCTCCGTCGCCGAGTACGAATTCCTCCTCGGCGATTCCCTGTTCCCAAGACGCATGCCCATCGGCCTCGCGGAGGTCATTGAGCAATCCTCGCGCGAGCCGTTCGTAGACCTCTACAATGCCTGGTATCGCCCGGATAACCTGGCCGTCATCGCCATCGGCGACTTCGACCCGGCGGCAGTCGAAGCGCAGATCAAGCAGGCCTTCGGTCCCCTCCAGGCCCGCGCACCGGCCCGGCCGCAGCCCGACCTCGGCCGCATCTCCACTGCGCCCGGCCTGCACGCGCGGTTTCATCCGGAGCCCGAGGCGGCCCATGCCATGGTCTCCATCCAGACGATGACGCCCTACCCCGGCGAGCCTGACACCGCCGCCAACCGCCTCAAATACCTGCCGCGTGACCTCGCGTTCCAGATGCTCAACCGCCGCCTCTCGATTCTCGCCAAGCAGGAAAACGCACCCTTCGCCAGCGGCACGGCCAACGTAAACGAGAGCTACCATTTCTTCCGCAACGCTTCCATTGAGCTGAACTGCAAGCCGGAAAACTGGCGCGCCTCGCTCACGGTCGCCGAGCAGGAGCTCCGCCGGGCGCTCGAATACGGTTTCCAACCCGCGGAGTTGAACGAAGCCACGGCCAACTATCTCAATTCCCTCGAACAGGGGACCAAAAGCGCCTCCACCCGCCGCTCCGGCGAGCTGGCCGGTGAACTCATCTCCTGCCTGCTGCGCGATGAGGTGTTCACCCATCCCGCCGCCGACCTCGCCCTCTACAAGCCCGCGCTCGAGAAAGTGACGGTGGACGACTGCCTGCGCGCCTTCCGCGAGACGTGGGCGGTCGACCAGCGCCATCTCTTCGTGACCGGCAACATCGCCTTCGCCAAGGAATCCGCCGCCCCCGAGTCAATCATCACCAGCGTCTATGAGGCGAGCTGCGCCGTCGCCCTCGAACCGCCCGAGAAAATCGCCGGCGAGGCGTTTGCCTACACCAATTTCGGCCCGGCAGGCGCGGTCACCCATCATGAGCACGTGGAGGATCTCGACGTCCACCTCGTTGAGTTCGCCAACGGCGTGCGCCTCAACCTCAAGAAGACCGACTTCGAAGCCAACACCATCCACGTCAACATTCGCGTCGGCGCCGGCCGGCTGACCGAGCCCGCGACCGAGCCCGGCCTCGCCTTCCTGGCCAACCTCACGTTCATCACCGGCGGCCTTGGCAAGCACAACATCGACGATCTCCAGCGCCTCTTCGCCAGCAAGACAGTCGGACTTAACTTCAATGTACACGACGACGCTTTCACGCTCGGCGGCACCACCAACCGCGACGATCTGCCGGTGCAGCTCCAGCTCCTCACCGCCTTCCTGGTCGATCCCGGCTATCGTCCCGAGGCGCTGCGGCAGGGCCGGAAGATCATCGAGCAGATGTACAACCGCTTCGCCCACACTCCCACCGGCCCGATGCAGACCGAAGTCCCCCGCCTGCTCGCCAGTGATGACCCCCGCTTCGGGCTGCCCGCCGAGAAGGTCGTCCTGAACCGCACGCTTGACGAGGTTCGTGCGTGGCTCGCCCCGCAATTTGCGAGTGGCGCCATTGAGATCGCCGTCGCGGGCGACCTCGACGTCGACGCCACCATCACCGCCGTGGCCCAGACCCTCGGCGCGCTGCCCCAACGCGCGCCCAAACCCGGACTCGCCGAGGCGCGGCAGGTGTTCTTCCCGGCGCCGTTCACGAAGAACTACGCCGTGCCGACCGAGATTCCCAAGGGTCTCGTCACGCTCTATTGGCCCACCACCGACGCCCGCGACGTTCGGCTCGCCCGCCGCCTCGGCCTGCTGGCCGAAATCCTCTCCGACCGCCTGCGGGTGAAGGTGCGCGAGGAGATGGGCGACGCCTATAGTCCCGAGGCCTTCAGTGCTCCCAGCGATACGTACACTCATTACGGGTTCATGCTGTCGCAGATCACCATCGATCCCGCACAGGCGCAGAAGATCGTCGACACCGTCCTCGCCATCGCCGCCGATCTTCAGAAAAACGGCGCGACTCCGGACGAACTCGAACGCGCCAAGAAACCGATTCTCACCTCGCTGAAGGAATCCGCGCGCACCAATCCCTACTGGCTCAACAACGTCATCGGCTCTTGCCAGGAGTTCCCGCAGCGGCTCGACTGGTGCCGCACGCGCTATAGCGATTACGAGGGCATCACCAAAGCCGAGATCGATGCCCTTGCCGCGCAGTACCTCGACCCCGCGTGCTCCTTCCGCATCATCGTGCTGCCGGAGGCAAAGACTGGTGGATGAAATCCCTTCCGGCCGGTCATTTGACACCATCCTCCCACCGCACACGCCCTGCTTATCCCTTGCCGCAGAATCTTCCTTCTGTTCATATGGCCGCCGCGTGACGCCTGCCGCTTTCATTGCCAAATGGGCTGCCGCCGATCTCTCCGAGCGCGCCTCCTACCAGCAGCACTTTCTCGACCTCTGCGAACTGGTCGGCCACCCGAAGCCCGCTGAAGTCGACGCCACCGGCGAAATCTTCACCTTCGAAAAAGGTGCCGCCAAGCACAGCGGAGGCGACGGTTGGGCCGACGTATGGAAACGCGGCTTCTTCGCCTTCGAATACAAGGGCGCTCGCGCGAACCTTGCCCAGGCCTACGACCAGCTTCTGCAGTACCGCGAGGCGCTCGAAAATCCTCCGCTCCTCGTCACCTGCGACACGCGCGACCTCGAAATCCACACCAACTTTACCGGCACGCCGCCGAAGGTGCATCGGATTGCGCTGGGCGAGATCAGCTCGGTCCGCGGTCTCGAGGTGTTGCGCTGCCTATTCTTCGAGCCGGACAAACTTCGTCCGGGTGCGACCAACCGCGCCATCACGGAAGAGGCGGCTGCCCGCCTCGGCCACATCGCCGAGAGCCTGCGTCAGCGCGTTCTCGATCCACACACCGTGGCCCAGTTTCTCGATCGGGTCGTCTTTTGCCTCTTCGCCGAGGACATCGGACTGCTGCCGACCAAGCTTTTCTCCCAAATGGTCATACGCCACCGCTATAAGCCGGCGGTTCTGAAGCAAATGATGGATTCGTTGTTTCAGTGCATGGCCCATGGCGGTCCGTTCGGCATCGATGAAATCCGCCACTTCAACGGCGACCTGTTCACCGACGCGCCCGCGCTCGAACTCACGGACGACGAGATCGACGCCATTTACGAGGCCGCCCAGCTCGAATGGAGCGCCGTGGACGCATCCATCTTCGGCACCCTTTTCGAACGCGGGCTCGACCCCGCCAAACGCGCCCAGCTTGGCGCCCACTACACCAGCCGCGAGGATATCGAAATCCTCGTCGAGCCGGTCGTGCTGGTACCGCTGCGCCGTGAATGGGCCGAAGTGCGTGCGATCATCCAGAACCTCCTCGCCACCGGAAGGAAGCAACCCACCAAGGTCGACGCCGCTGGGCTCCTGGCCAAGGGCGAGGCGTTGGTCCGCAAAGGCGAACTCCTCCTCAGGCAAAGTGAGCAACAGCGCGCCGCGGGCGCGAAGCTCATTGCCGAGGGCCGACAGTTGATCGCCATGGCCAAACGTAGCACAGGCCGCGTGGAAGAACCGGTCACTCCCTACCTCGGCGCGCTTGCGCCTGCCCAGCGCAACAAAGCCATCATCGAAGCCGACGCGCTCAAGGCTCGCTTCCTCGATCGTCTGGCACACGTCACGGTGCTCGATCCGGCATGCGGTTCGGGCAATTTTCTTTATGTCACGCTGCAGAAGCTCAAGGTCCTCGAGAAGGAGGTCATCACCTACGGCTCCGACGCAGGGCTGAAAGTCAGTTATATCCCACGCGTGGCGCCGTGGCAGCTCGGAGGTCTCGAACTCAGTCCCTATTCCCATGATCTTGCGCAGATGGTCGTATGGATCGGTTATCTCCAATGGAGCCGCGACAACGGCTTCGCCATCACCGACAGCCCCCTGCTGCGCAAGCTGAGCGGCTTCCAGTGCCGCGACGCCATTCTCGAGGGCGCCGACACCACCGCCCCGCGGCCCGCCTCGTGGCCCGATGCCGAGTTTGTGGTGGGCAACCCGCCTTTCCTCGGCGGCAAGCTGCTGCGCCGTGAACTCGGCGACGCGTATGTCGATGCCCTCTTCAAGGCCTGGGCCGGACGCGTGCCGCCCGAAGCCGACTTCTGCTGCTACTGGTTTGAGCAGGCCCGGGCACAAATCGCCGCCGGCGGGACCAGGCGCGCCGGGCTGCTTGCTACGCAGGGCATCCGCGGCGGCGCCAATCGCGAGGTGCTCAAGCACATCAAGGAGTCCGGTGACATCTTCTTTGCGGTCAGCGACCGCGAGTGGATTCTCGACGGCGCGGCCGTGCACATCTCCATGGTCGGCTTCGACGATGGCGGCGAATCTGACCGCGTGCTTGACGGACAGCCTGTCCCGGCCATCCACGCCAACCTCTCCGCCTCCGCCGCCGACACGACGCAGGCCAGGATTCTCCCGGAAAACCGCGGCCTGTCCTTCATGGGCGATACAAAGGTCGGTCCGTTTGACATTCCTGAGAATCTTGCCCGCAAAATGCTCACCGCACGCAATCCGCATGGAAAGCCCAACAGCGACGTCGTCCGCCCATGGGTCAACGGCCTCGATATCACGCGAACGCCGCAACGCATGTGGATCATCGACTTCCCGCCGGGCATGGAGGAACGCGAAGCTATGCTTTACGAGCAGCCGTTCGAGTACGTCCGGCGTCATGTCAAGCCGATGCGCGCCACTGCACGATCTGGGGATAGGACGGGTGTTAGATGGTGGATTCATCAGCGACCTCGGCCCGACATGCGCGCCGCCCTGGCCAAGCGCGACCGGTTCATCGCTGTTCCGCGGGTGGCCAAACACCTCCTCTTCGTCTGGTTGCCTCCGGAAACCCTGCCCGATTGCCAACTCATCGTCTTTGCCCGCGACGACGATTGGTTTTTCGGCGTGCTACACGCGCGTTTCCACCAAGTCTGGGCGCTGCGCGTAGGAACACAGCTCCGCGAGAAGGCGTCCGGCTTCCGCTACACGCCGACGACCTGCTTCGAGACGTTCCCCTTCCCGTGGCCGCCAGCCACGCCCTTGGGCAAGCTCACGCGGACTCAGGAAGATCAGCGCACCGCCATCGCGCAGGCCGCCCGCGCGCTCGATGCGCAGCGTAACGAATGGCTGGGTGACCGTTCCGATCCCCAGCGTACGCTCACCGCGCTCTACAACGCCCGACCCGCATGGCTGATCAATGCGCACGCTGCGCTCGACGACGTCGTCGCCGCCGCCTACGGCTGGCCCGCCGATCTGCCGGATGATGAAATCCTCTCCCGGCTGCTCGCTCTGAATCGGGAACGGACCGCCACGCCGTAACGGCGTTTGTCCTGTAGGAGCTTGCTAGCAAGCGATTCCTTGACTTGATCGCCTGCAAGCAGGCTCCTACCGCGTTTCCTCTTTCCTTCGATCCAGTCTCCTCCGCAGCTACACCTTTCGCCTCATTCGGAAAAACCATGAATGTGCTGGATGCCATCAAAACGCGCCAATCCATCCGCGCCTACCAGGCGAAACCCATCGAGCCGGAGAAACTTAAGGCGATCCTGTCCGCCGCCAACCAAGCGCCTTCCGCAGACAACCTGCAGGCCTATCAGATTCATGTGGTTCGCAGCGAGTCGATGAAGCAGGCCTTGGTCGCGGCTGCCGCCGGACAGAAATTCCTAGCCACCGCGCCGGTGGTGCTGGTCTTCGCCGTGGATCCGAAACGATCCGCCGCGAAATTCGGGGCGCGGGGTGAACAAATCTATTGCATGCAGGACGCCTGCGCCGCCGTCTGCAACGCGATGCTCGCCGCGGTGGAGCTGGGCCTGGGCACCTGCTGGGTGGACGCGGTGGACGAGAAGCTGGCGGGGCAGGCCATCGGTCTGCCGGCGGACCAGCGCGCCGCCGTCCTCCTGCCGATCGGCTACCCGGCCGAGACACCGCCCCGCACCACCCGGCGCGCGCTGTCGGATCTGGTGACGGATCTCGGCCGCTGAAATGGCGGATCCGCCGCCGTCCGGCTAGAGGCTATCCGAAAACCTTGCTGCGCTGTGGAGGGCGCTGCTCCGTCAGCGCCGCTCGGACATTTGGCGGCGTTCTGCTGGCCAGCAGAATGCTGGCCAGCAGAGTCGCGCCCTCCGAGATGGGCGCAGCAAGCCTGCGCCCCTACGATTCATTCACAGGTTTTCGGATAGCCTCTAATCGTCCGCCGCCTGCTCGAACGCCCGCGCGAGTTCGTCTTTGGCGAGCGTCGTGCTGATGAACAGCTCCTGGCGCGCGCCAGCGCTCAGCGCAATGGCCTTCCAGCCATTCTGCGTCGGCACGGTCACCCGCACCTGCACCTTGCCCCGCGCGGCGCGCACCGGGCGGATCACGCCCGGAATCACCGAGCGAATGGTTCCCGGATTGTCCGCCAGCAGGCGCTCGAGCAGGCCGCGCACGCCATCGATAATGCCGTGCTTGATCTTGAGCCTGCCCTGAGCCGTCCGCAGCCGCATCGGTCCTCCGTCAGCCCCCCGGCCGGTAGGAGGTTTCGATCCGCTGCTCGCGCCGGTGCCGCTCGATGGCGAGGTCGAGCAGCCGTTCGATGAGCCGCGGATACGGCACGCCGGACGCCTCCCAGAGCTTCGGGTACATGCTGATCTTCGTGAAGCCGGGAATGGTGTTGATCTCGCTCACATAGGCGCGGCCGTCAGCGCACACAAAAAAGTCCACCCGCGCCATGCCCGCGCACTCGAGCACTTGGAAGGTCGCCACCGCGAGCTGGCGCACGCGTTCGCTAATCGCCGGCGGCAGTTCGGCCGGGATGCGCAGCAGTGCGCCGTTCTCATCGAGATACTTCGCCTCGTAGGAATAAAAGTCATGCTGCGGCACGATCTCGCCCGGCACCGAGGCCTGCGGATCATCGTTGCCGAGCACCGCCACCTCGATCTCGCGGCCCTGGATAAACTCCTCCACGAGGATCTTGCGATCGTAGCGCAGCGCCTCGGTCCGCGCCGCGGCCCAACCGGTGGCGTCGCGCACCTTGCTCACGCCCACGGAGGAGCCGGAGTTGGCCGACTTCACGAAAAACGGCGCCCCGAACTTCGCCGCCAGCCCGTCGAACGTCGCGATCGCCGCGGTGGGCTCCGTGAGCGTGACAGAGCGCGCGACCGGGATGCCCGCGTCGCGCAGGAGGCGTTTGGCGACATCCTTGTCCATGCCCACCGCGGAACCGAGCACGCCCGCGCCGACAAAGGGCACGTTGGCCAACTTGAGCAGGCCCTGCACCGTGCCGTCCTCGCCGTAGGTGCCGTGCAGCACGGGAAAGACCACGTCGAGCTTCGGCAGCCCGCGATGCGAACCGGTCCCGACGAGCGCGCGCTCCGTCTCGCCCGGCACGAGCGCCAGCGCTTCGCCGGCCGTGCCCGCGGCAAGCTCCGCCGAGGGTGAGGCGGCGGCGCCCAGCCGCGCGGCATCGCACACGTGCCACTGGCCGGCCTTGTCGATGCCGATCAGGACGACGTCGTACTTCGCCTGGTCGATCGCCTCGTAGACGTTGCGCGCCGACTGCAGCGACACCTCGTGTTCAACGGACTTTCCACCAAAAAGAATGCCCACGCGCTTCTTTGCCATGCCTCCATTTCGCGGTTCCTGGCCGCCGCCTCCAGCCTGAAATGCGGCGCATTCAGAAGAGTATCGCCACAAAGAGGCACCAAAAGCGCCTCGGTCATGGTGCCTTTTTGCGGCCAACATCACGGCCGGCCTCCTGGGCCAGCATCCAGCCAAGCAGGCCCTGCGCGAAACCGTGGCAGGCGGGTTGCGCGCGTCCGTTGAACACGCCGAGCGACTTGAGGACCGTGATGAGACGCGGCGGCAGGTCGCCGGCGAACCAATGGAACCAGAGCGGGAAAAGACTCCGCTCCATGTGCGCCGCCAGCAGCGGCAGAAACCCGTCGCAGACGAGATTGTCGAGCCGCGTACCGCCGACCGCCCCGGCCGCAATTTCCCGCGCGAGACGGGCACGCAGCGCCGGCAGACCCAGCCGCCTCCGCACGATCGTCGTCGGCCAGGCATTACTCCCGCCCGGCAGCGCGGGAAACCCTGCGGCCAGTTTCACCAGTTGCTCCGGCCACCCGGGTTGCGCACGGGTCCATGTGGCATACTGGCCAAGGCGCACCCGCGGATGATTTGCCGGCCGCACGCCCTGCAGGCTCCACGCGGAGGCTTCCGCGGCAAACAGCGCGCCTGCGTCGACCGCACTTCCCGCCCACATCGTCAGCGGCGCGCGGACGGCGACTTTGAGCATGGGTGCGCGGTTGAAACGATAGCCCAGAATCTCCAGCGCCGCATGGTGGCACGCCTCGGCCCAGCCCAGCCGTTCCACGCGCCGCCGCGCAAAACGCACCTTCTGCTGCCAGCGTTGCTCCGCCTGCGCCAAAAGCACGGTGCGCACCTCGGCGGCGGGCAGTCGCGCCAGTTCCTCAGTGGCACGCCAGTCGGTGCGGCTGGCCAGCGTCTCCACCGCATCCTCGGCGGCATACTCCTCGAGATCGTGCAGCAACAGCGGCAGCAGCACGAGCGTGGGAATGGGACTGCCGTCGGCACCGCGCGCCCGTTCATCGGGCGCGGGCGGAAACAGCACCACGTGCAACACGACGTGGTCGTAGGCCCGGTCGGCGGCATGCGCATGCGCCGTCCAATCGCCCGCCTGCAGGTGCAGCTCCACATCGCCGGTCAACTCCTGGTCGCCAAGGCGCAGCCGGGCGTTGAGAAAATCCGGGCCGCCCAGCAGATTCCACCGCCCGGGATGCAACACGCGCAGCGGCCGGCCGTCCTCCGCCAAGGCGCGCCCCGCGTCATACTCGCCGCGCAGCCAGATCTTCTGGAGCAGCCGTTCGGTGAAGGTGAACGGACCGTAGAGCCCCTGAATTTCCGCCACCTTCCAATCCTGCACCGGCTGTCCTGCTGTCGTCATGATCGCTTTCTTCCTGCCGGTCAGCAAAGCGTGCCGCTGGAAAAGATCAATTTAGGATTCCATGTTTTAGAAACGACCGGCCGTCGCATCCTTTCCCGCTTGTCCGTCACCGGCTTCCCTTCACCCTTGATCACCAGCATGCCAGACACACCCCGCAGCCGGCTGCAGGTCACGCTCGCGATCGTCCTGCTCGTCGCGCTGGTGGTGTTCGTGCCGGGCTTCCTCTATTTTACCGAGCTGGCCCTGCGTGAGCTGCGCTTCATGTGGTGGCTCATCCTGCTGCTCGGCGGCGCCATCTGGCTGCTGACGCGCCTCGGACGGAAGAAGTAGGCCTCCGGCACGACACCGTGGAGAAAGCTCGACAACCCGGAGCGCCGGACAAAGTTATAGCCGACTTCCGGAGGAGTGGCTGAGTGGTTTAAGGCACCTGACTTGAAATCAGACGTGGACGCAAGTCCACCGGGGGTTCGAATCCCTCCTCCTCCGCCACTTTCCGCCATTTAGCCCCATTTTCCGCCGATTACGGACGAACACGGCTGATAAGAATCATGGCTTGAGCGCCCAGAAACGCACGGCATCGGCTTTTCTGGCCAATCCGCGGTAGTGGACGTGCAACATGGTGGGATTACCCTCGTGACCCATCCAAAGGGCCACCTGGGCGGAATCTGCCAGTAAGGCGACGGCGTAGGTGGCGAATGTATGTCGCATCGCATCGTGCGGCCAGGGATGTGATCCCGACACTTTTCCCGACATTTTGTCGGGATTGAGCAAACCCGCCGCGCGCCGGGTCAGATCTTCGGCATGAGCCGGAGCGATATTGGCGGCCGGTGCCCCCGGCTGCAACCAACGCCAAACGGCTGGCGGGAGACCCTCGAGGATGCGCGCCCGGCGTGTCTTGGCGATCTCAGCAGGCACCCGAATGAGCTTTTCCTTCATCTGGACGTGCTCCCAGCGCAGCCAGGGCTTGCCGTCGCCACTGATCTCAGACGGTCGCAGGCCGGCGAACAGCATCAGGGCGAACGCCGAGCGATAATTCCCCGCTCCATCAAGGATTCGTTTACAATCATCTACTAAAAGGTACTGAATTAGTAAATGGTCACCATTCCGGAGTGTCGTGGTGCGTAGGCCAGCGGTGATATCCTCGGCCACGAGCTGCGGATCCTGCGCAAGCGCCCAGCGCCAGAGCGCCCGGCAGGCCCGGGCATTGGCAGCGCGGGTAGATTCGGTGGCGGCGCTTTCGGAGATCCACTGGCGCAGCTCCGTCCGGCCGATGCGCCCAATGATGACGTCGGGACGTCCGGCAAACATCCGTGCCAGGCGATCCTCGTACCATTCGACTGTGCGAGCCCGGCATTGATCGGCGATGCGTGATCGCACGAACCGCGAAATTGCGTCGCCGATCGGTACTGCCACCGCCGCCTTGCGGTGCGCGGCCAGCGCCCGGATTGCCGCTTCCTCAAGCCCCATGCTGCTTCCGGCGAGCCGGATCAGTGCCGCCCGGGCGTCGGCCCGCTGTTCGGGTGAAAGCAGGAAGTTACTTCTTGTCATTGGCCATTCTGGCTGCGGATACAACATGCCTCCGCCCCTGCTCGTCGAAGAACTCAACTGGTTTTCCAAGCCCGTCGCGGAAATCAGGCGGCGGCGGCGGCTTGATATCATGGGCGGCGGTTTGGATGGCTTGGATAACTGCCGCCGTGCAGAGACAGATAGTGCCGATCAGGAAGCCGGCGAATGCGCCCAGGCCACTGCCGGCGGATTTATGTCCAGCTTCAACGAGGATGTCATTAACGGATGTCACCAAGAGGGTGCCGGCAAGTATCAGAAGGCCAACGATGAAGAGAACGATTTTCATGGCGTCCTAATTTTGTTGCCTGCGTCCGGCCTCAAATCTCTGGAGGCTTACGCCTTCGCCTCTTTTTTTTTGAGATTTGATGCGGGGGGGGGAATTAGCTACCAAGGAAGATTCCTCAAGATCATGCCGGATCAGCTTCGCGATGTAGGGCGAAAACTCTCGCGGACCCAGCTCCCGGATGCGCTGGGCTTCTTCCTTTAATCCGGGTGGCAAAGTGAGGGTTGTTGGCTGGTAGGTGCGTGCCATGGTGATCCTTTAGGCTGTGTCCATACTATAGTAGCGTAATGCGTACTTGAAAAGGATCATTTATTTTTTCCTTGCGTACGTATCAGTACGTACTAGTACGTACTTCCATGCCAAGTAATCCCTCCCTGGGTCCGGTGGAACATAAGACCATTTCCATCGAGAAAAACCTCAAGGCGGCTGGAATGGCCCGCGCAAAGGCGCTCAGATTTCGGGGCGGCTTCTCTGAATACGTTGCCCGGCTGATTGTCGCGGACCTGCGCTGTAAGGTTGGCGTGGTTCATCGCACGCCGCGCTCGCTCAAGGCGAAGTAACCCCATGCTCGACCCCATTGACATCGAACGCATCGCCGCGCGCACCGCCGAACTGCTTCGGGGAGACGGCGGCATAGGGCAGACGGTGCACTTGGCTCCGCTGAATCCGGTGATCAAGCTCGCGCAGGCCATCGTGTTCGTCGGCAAGCGCAGCGATTCCGCATTTTACCGCTGGTGCAAACTGACCCATGTGCGGGCCTGCTCGGCGGGGCGATACGCCGTCAGTGATCTTCGGGCGGGAATGGTCCGGGAGGCAAAAAGACCATGAACACGTTCCCGTTCCTGCTGCTGTGCCTCTGGTGCCTCATGTTCTGGCTCCTGATCGTTCTCGCGGACAATTCGGACGCTTCGAAATAGCCCCATGACCCCCCGCACAACAACCCGCTGGCGGATTCGCGGAGCTGAACTGCTGAAACTGGCATGAAAACAGAGGAATCCAAATTCAAGATTGAACACGGCATCGCGATGTCGCCCCGGTCGAAATACCCACTGAAACAAATGAGTGTGGGCGACTCGTTTTTTGTTTCCACATCAAGCGGCGGCAGGCGCGTCGCCGCCGCTATTGGAAGTTGCGCCAGAAACTTGGGGATGCGCGTTGCTCTTCGTAATCAGGGAGACGGATGGCGGATTTGGAGGATTACTTAAATGCCATCCAATTCCACGGCTCCCGAAATTTATCGGGTATCGCTATCGGATAGGGCTACCGAGGCGATGGTTCCATCACCATTCTCAGCTTCGATCTCCGAGGGTGCGGAAATAAATGAGGCCGTTTGGGCATTTTATCAGGATGCCAAAAAGAAAGCGGCGCGGCGCGATTTTGCGGTGGCCTACATTATCGGCAAGCGGCTGGCGTTAAAATCTCCATGACCCTCTCGATCAAATCCTCAAAAGGCGTCTCCGCTTCCGGCGTTCGCCTTCTCAACCGCGCGCTCTCTGCCGGTCTCGTACCTCACCGGCACTCGCCTGGTCCTGCTCACTATCTGCGCTACCGCGCACAACTGAAGGCACGCCGATGAAATACCTTCTCGCCGCCCTGCTCAGCTTTGCGACCGCGGCTTTCAATCTGATGCTTTGCATCGTCGTCGCTGCAATCGCGTGCCTCGTTGTGCTGGTGCTCTGCGCTTGGTGCGGGCTGTGGAAAGACGTGCGGGATGAACAGAGAAAGGAACTCGCGTGATCTGGCTAATCATCCTCGGTGTGTTGGCTCTCTTGGTCGTAGCGGCAGCCTGCCTCGGCGGTATCGCGGATCACGCGATACGCAAGGAAGACGAAAACGACCCCATCGCATGAGCGCCGCCGTTGTCACATTCGCGATCCTCGGCCTCGCCTCCTGGTATGGTGAGCAAGAGCGCGGCAAGCTCATGGCGAACGGTCAGCCGTTCGATCCTGATGCGCTGACGTGCGCAGTGCAGGGTTACGCCTTTGGAACGCAGCTACGGATTGAACATGGCGGTCGCACTGTTGTTGTCACTGTGACTGACCGGCTCGGGCCTGCGGCGCTGAAGCTGGGTCGTGAGCTGGACCTGTCGCGCACTGCGTTCGCACAGTTGGCTGACATTGGCCGCGGCGTGATCGAGGTCAGGTATTCAATTTCCGCTGCGACCGGCGCAGTGCCGGTATCATTGACGCAGCAAAAGCCGAAAGCCTGCCAGGGTGCGCCAACATTCGGCGTCCTGCCTTTCGGAAATAGAAAGCAGGGGCACTCGGGAGAGACCGGGGCAATTTGCACCGTCGCGGTTGGTTCGCGGGCAGGGTCTAGGGGTGACTGCAGCTCGCTGGTAGCTGGCCGCGACGGTGTCTTTTTCTCCGGTGCCTGTGCTGGCCGAGTCGTGGGCGGTGAAAGTCCGCAGCAGCCCGATAGGGTGCGACAAACCATAGATGAAGCGCGAGAGGGCACCAAGCTAATAGTCGCTGAAGCTAACGGCGGACTCTCGCGACCGGGGGATTCATTTCGAGCGGTTCGCCCGCATTGGGCCGCGCTGGTAAATGCCGCAACAGCCATCGCCCGCAACGGGGTTAAGAAGTGCCTGTCGTGGCTCTTACCCGCCGAGGGGCAGCGCTGCCTGCTGCTAGTAGCTAAAAACGCGAGGGAAAATCCCGCCGCTCGAATCTTTTTCGCATGAAACCCGCGCGTCGCAAGCGTCGCCGCCTGACCAATCGCGAGCCGCGCAACTGGGTCTGCCCTGACTGCGGAATGGTTAACTTCTCAACCGAGAAGACCTGCTACCAGTGCAGCGCTGGTCGCCCGAAATCCCTCAACTCACACCCCCATGAAAATCGAAATTAAATCCCTCGCTGGATCGCTCCTGTTTGAAGGCGATTTCAGCTCGCTTGCTGAAGCCTTGGTGGCCGCAGTTAAGAAAGGCGCGAACCTCACCCGCGCGAACCTCGACGGCGCGAACCTCACCCGCGCGAACCTCTACGGCGCGAACCTCACCGGCGCGGACCTCGACGGCGCGAACCTCACCGGCGCGAACCTCACCCGCGCGAACCTCACCGGCGCGAACCTCGACGGCGCGAACCTCACCCGCGCGAACCTCGACGGCGCGAACCTCACCCGCGCGAACCTCTACGGCGCGAAAATACCAGAGAAAGACTTTTCTTCGCTCTATGCCCATCGGACCATCACGCCAGAGGGCAACCTGATCGGCTGGAAAAAGCTGAGAAATGGCACGATCTGCCGGTTGCTTATTCCAACCGATGCGAAGCGGGTCGGTGGACTCATTGGCCGCAAGTGCCGGGCTGAATTTGCGCGGGTGCTAGATGGCTCCGGTATTTCGTGGACCACCGAACACGACGCTATCGCGTATGCGCCCGGCAAGATTGTCCGGCCTGACAGGTTCGACCCTGATCCGCGTGTCGAATGCTCGAACGGCGTCCATTTCTTCCTCACCCGGCAGGAAGCCGAGGAATTTTAACTCATAAACTCATGGCACTTCAAATCACTAAAGGCAAAACTCCCGGCGCCGTTCGCGCCGTCATCTACGGAACTGAGGGCATCGGCAAAAGTACGCTCGCCGCACAGATTCCCGGCGCGCTGTTTCTTGATGTCGAAGGCGGCGCCGATCAAATCGGGATCGACCGGCTGCGTGACCTGGACTGGCGCGGCATCGAGGCTGCCGTGCGTGACCTTACTGCCAATGCGCAGGGCTACTCAGCGCTAGTCATTGACACTGCTGATTGGTGCGAGAAAGCACTGATCGAAAACCTACTCAAGCGGAAGGGACAGGATTCCATCGAGGGGTTTGGTTACGGCAAGGGCTACACGATGATTCAGGAGGAATTTGCCCGTTTCCTCGGCACGCTCGATGAGCTGATCGCCAAGGGAATCCACGTCGTTTTTGTCGCTCACTCGACGGTCAAGCGCCTCAGCCCGCCCGACCAGACGGACGGTTACGACCGCTACGAAATGAAGCTCACTAAGCAGGTCTCACCGTTACTGAAGGAGTGGGCTGACGTAGTGCTGTTCTGTAACTACAAGATTCAAATTGTCGAAGGCACAGACGGGCGGACCAAGGCTCAGGGTGGCAAGGATCGGCTCATCTTCACGGCGCATTCGCCGGCATGGGATGCTAAGAATCGCTTTGGGCTGCCTGAAGAGATGCCCATGAAGTTCGACGGCATCGCACACCTTTTCGGCGGCGCTGCAACGCTGCCGATGTCCCGCGCGGTTCCTGAAATAGCCGCTGCTGGTAGCACTGTAGCGACGGCTACGGTCACGCCGGCAGCGGCTACCGCCGCGCCTGCTGACGAGATTCCCGGCCTTGAGGAACCTGCTGACCCTACCAAGGCGCTCAAGGTCCCTGCCAACGTCGCTACGTGGCTCGATGCGAATAAGGACAAGGTCAATGCCTACCTCGTTCGCGTCAACTGGATCGCCACCGGCAGGACCTGGCGCGACCTGCCTGAAGACAAGATGGCATCGGTTGTCGCCAAGACTGACAAGTTCGCCCGTGCTGCCGGCATTCCGGTTCTATCCTCTAAATGAAAACCGCGTACATCATCGAATATGATAATGGGCAGTCCTATGAGGATCACAGCAGTTCTGTGATCTCAGTAGCTATGACTCAGCCCGATGCCACGCGGGAGGTTGCTCGTCTTAGCACGTGGATTGAAAACAAGATCAAGCAAGCTCCCCCAAGTCCCGACATGGATTTACCTGATGAGGAGTATTTGCGCCAGCACGATCTGCGCAACGAATGGCTCGCTAAACTCAAGTGTCCCCACGGAGCAAACTGCCTTCGAGATGCCGTGCGTGAGAGGTGTGGCAGTGTGCGTTTCTATAGCGTCCCCCTACTCCCATGAACGCTAACCTAGTCATTACGCCATCCGCTGAACCGGTCGTGTCAGTGGCAGCGGAAGCCAGGGCGAGACGAGACCAACTGCTTACTGAGGCCGGCACGGTCACAACGATAACCGACCGTCTCGATGCTGACGCTGCTTTGCCGGTCCTGCGCGAGCTGAAGGCGTTCCTCACTGAAGTCGAAGACCAGCGCGAGTCAGTCAAGGCGCCAGTCCTGAATGTCGGGAGAAAAATCGATGCACTCGCGAAGGAACTTGTTGCTGACCTCAAGGCGCAGGAAAACCGCATCGCTCGGGCGCTCGGCGCCTTTGAAGCTGAGGAACGTCGCAAGGCTGAGGATGCACGCCGCGCGGCTGACGCTGAGGCGGCGCGGATCGCTTACGAGGCAGCCTGTGCCACTCGGAAGGCTGTCATTGCTGCACCGACACCTGAAGCTGCAGCCCGCGCGAGTGATGACATCTCAGGCAAGGCGCGAACAGAGATTGCGACAGTCAAGGCTGCCGCGATCACAGCGCCGAAGCCAGCCGCAAGCCAACTGCGCAGTGAAATCTGCTTCGAAGTGACTGACATCAAGGCGCTCTACGTAGCGGAGCCAAACCTTGTCACGCTGGAGCCTAACGGCACAGCCATTCGCGCGATCCTGCGCGCTAATCCTGATTTGAAAGTGCCAGGTCTGCGGCACTGGACAGAACAGAAACTCAACCTCAGATAATCCATGCCTAAAATCGCAACAGCCGACCGCCATGAAGTGACGGTCAAAGACGCCGTGTTTGGCGAGTCGCCAAACGGCACACCCTTTGTCGAACTCGCATTCGAGAATGACAAGGGCGAATCAATCACCGGTTGGCTTTACCTCTCGGAAGCCGCCTTCAAAAACTCCCTGAAAACGCTGCGCATGGCGTTTGGTTTCAACGGCGATTTCGAGACGCTGCCCACGCAGGTCGCGAACAAGCGGTGCTCGATCACGACTGAGTTTGAGGAATACAACGGCGAAGAGCGCCTGAAGGTAAAGTGGATCAACGCGATTCGCGCAGTCATCCCGCTCAAGGAGGGGGCGTCATTTCTGAAGAAGCTGACCGCGATGGCCGCGCGTGTGCCGGTTGAGCAGCGTGTGAAGGCTCCAGTGACGCCGAAAGCTGCCAAGCCAGGCGAGACCAAGGACGGCGATCCGTTTTGATGAAGAAGTGTCTTCACGTTCCAATTTACGACGCCGTCGTTTGGCTGGTCGTATCGGATGAAATCCACGCTACTCGCAAAAGCCGATCAATGGTCAAGCTATTCGGAGAACCGCCACCGGCTGAAGTGGATTGGGCAGCTCTCTGTGACTATAACGGGCGCGGCATATTCGGCATCTTTGTAGGCAGCGAGAGCCTGACGGTTGATGTCATCGCGCATGAAGTGTTCCACCTGACGTACCGCATCCTTGAATGGGCGAGCGCCGGGGTTGACAAAGGAAACCACGAGGCCGGAGCGCTGCTGCACGGCTATCTGATGAACCTCATTTCCGGCATTCTCGGGCCGTTGGCGAAGCGCTGATGGACTTCCGCCCATACCAGCACGAGTTTGTCGACGCTACGTTCGCCGCCCTGGTCGAGTTCAACCGGGTGCTTGGCGTGGCACCAACCGGCTCCGGCAAAACCTGCATGGCGGGCGAACTGATCCGCCGTGCAGGTTGTCCTGTGCTGTTTCTGGCAGACGCTAAAGAGCTGGTCTATCAGGCAGCCGACAAGCTCTGCAAATGGTCGGGCATCATTGCCGACGTTGAGATGGCAGACAGTCACGCAACACCGGGTTCGCCGCTGATCGTTGCCACAACGCAGAGCATCGCGCGCCGGCTGGACAAGTATCCAAAGGATGCTTTCGGGCTGATCTTTGTTGATGAGGCGCACCGCAACACGCTTGGCGACATGGCGCGGCGTGTGCTCGATTACTTTGCCGGCGCTCAGGTCGTTGGGATCACCGCGACGCCGTTCCGCTCCGACAAGCGCAAGCTCGGGAGCTTTTACGAGCATATCGCCGTCGAGATTCCACTTGTGCGCCTGATCCGCGAGGGGTGGCTATCAAAAATCACCATCAAGTCCATTCCGTGCGGTATCGATTTGTCGAGTGTGCGCACGGTGGCAGGCGATTTCAACGAGGCTGATCTAGGCGCGGTCGTGACGCCTCACCTTGACGCCCTTGCGCGCATCCTGAAAGAGCATGCGGGCGAACGGCGCACAGTGGCATTTCTGCCACTCATCGAGACCTCGCGCCAGTTCGCGGCCTGCTGTGTTCAGCACGGCCTGAAAGCGGTTCACGTCGATGGCGTCGACCGTACACAGTTGGCGCGCTTTCGAGCTGGTGAAGCCAGCGTGATTTGCAACTGTGCGCTGCTGACTACCGGATGGGATGAGCCAAGCGTCGACTGCGTCTACATCCTGCGCCCGACAAAGTCGTTTGTCCTTTACTCGCAAATGGTCGGTCGCGGCACGCGCATTCACCCCGGCAAGGAAAACCTGCTGGTGCTCGATCCGCTGTTCTTGTCTGATACGATGGGCTTGATCCGGCCTGCGCGCCTGATCGCCAAGACTGAAGAAGAAGAGAAGCGCGTCACCAAGCTTCTGACTGAAGCTGGCGGGCGCGGTCTCGATCTATTTGAGGCGCAGGAGAAGGCTGATTCTGGCATTGAGGCAGACCGGCATGCCGCGCTGATTGCGCGTCTGAAGGAATGCGCGAAGCGCAAGGCGCGAACGGTTGACGCTGTCGAGTTTGCCTACGCTCTAGGTGATGATGACCTGGCCGAGTACGAACCCGAGACTGATGCTGAGGCAGCGCGCGTGACGGTGCGCCAGGCCGAGACCCTTGAGCGCGCCGGCTTCGATGTAGCCGCGCTGAAGGGCAAGGGTCACGCGACACAAATCATTGACCGGATTTTCCGGCGTCGAGCAGCAGGGCTGGCAACACCTAAGCAGCTCAAATGGCTCATCAAGTTTAAGCATCCATCGCCGCAGACTGCCACTTTTGAAGAAGCGTCAGCGTTTCTCGACCTAAAATTCAACGTTAGAAAGGCCGCACCAGCAGCGGCAATCGCAGCATGAGACACAACCTAAGAGAATTATCGCGTAAGCAAACGACCGGTGAAGCCGATTCCCAGGGGCGCTTGCCGTGGGAGGCGTTTAAGCTCGGCTGCCTTCAGCGGATCGCTGATGCCTGTGAGAAGATGGCAGGCAATTGGTCGGAGCTGATTGCGGAACTCGCGCGCTCGAAGCGTGCGATAGAAACCCTGCAACAGTCGCACCGTTATCTGCGACACAGCAACCGCGGGCTGCGCGGCGCCATCACGCGGCTAAAACGCCAATGACTCTCCAACGCCTCACCTACCTGCTCTGTTGCACCGGAGATGGTCGATACTCAGCGCAGCGTGAAATTCTGCCAAACTACATTTGGTCTGAGGAGGCTGAAGCTTGGCTCGATGACGCTTTCGCGGATGTCGGCCGCCTGCGCCGGCAGCGAGACGAACCCTCAAAGCTCATTCCTCAAAACGCCACAAAGTACGACCTGCAATTCAGGAACACCGTCGAGCAGGTCGCGCGCGACTTGGCAGAGAAGCTGGAAATCACTCTATGATAAAAACCGAAGTAAAAATAACTCAAAACCCGGATGCTCCGGTGGCTGTCGAAGTGTTGGCAGAAGCCATCAGCGCGATTTCACGCGGGACACAAAAAATGCTTGCCGGGCCACTCAACGAAAAGGCGATTGTCCTACTGATTACTCACGCAACCCCGGCAGTTGCCGGCTGGAAACCAAGCGCGTCAACTGTGCGGGCTGTTCTCCGGGGCATGGAGTCGCTTGAGCGCGAATATCTGAAGAAGTGACTGCCGCCGATCTTCCCATCGCTACTGAATCCGCCGAGCAGAAGTCCGTCATTAGCTGGTGGGCTATCATGCACAGGAACTTCGCGCTCCCTGAGTGCATTCTGATGGCCTGCCCTGCTCAGGCCGCGCGCACACCGCAAGGCGGCGCACGGATCAAGGCTGAGGGCTATCGAGCCGGAACGCCTGATCTGTTCCTAGCGACCTCGCGCCGCGGTTGTCATGGGTTGTTTGTCGAAATGAAGCGGCGTGACGGCGGCACGCTTTCTGAGAACCAAAAGCAAATGCTCTTTGAACTCGGCGCTCAGGGTTACGCCAAGGCTGTAGCTTGCGGAGCGAGCGAGGCAATCAAGGTGATCTCTGAGTATCTGAACCCATGAACGGCAAAGGTGACTCACCCCGCAACTGTTTCAGTCCGCAGTTCAGGGAAAATTACGATCAGATCAACTGGCATCATGCCGTTAAAAACACGAGAACGCCGGACACCTACCACGCGGCAGTAAATTCCGCCAATCAGGGCGCCGGCGCCGGCACTGCGGGGTGGGATGATCGGTTTAGGGCGGCTCTTGCGGTCAATGGCTTAAAGCCCGTCGAGAAATACGACCATCCGGCTGATCCAAGTTATCCTGGTGGTTTTCCGTACCTCGCACCGCGGCCATTAGATGATCCGTCAGCATGGGGACACTCCGCGTTTATCGTGTGGGCATTCACCGCAACCATCGGACAGCGCAATCCACCTTTATGAGACCCGACATTTGTAGTCTATACTGCCCTGTTGCGCCGCCTCACCGCTCCGGTCAGTGGATGCAGACTCACACCGGACGCAGATTCTATCCGCTCGATCCGCGCCGGGAAGACATCTGCATCGAAGACATCGCGCACGCGCTGTCTAACATCTGCCGGTTTGGAGGGCATGTCCGCGACTTCTATTCAGTCGCGCAGCATTCTGTGATCGTCGCCAGCCTGTTGCCGCCACATCTGCAGCTCGCCGGCCTGCTGCATGACGCCTCAGAAGCATACCTGGTCGACATTCCGAAGCCGTTGAAGGTGGTTCTTCCCGATTACCAGCGGATCGAGCGTCGGCTTGAGTCTATCATCGCGGAAGTCTTCAGCGTCAGCTTCTCAGACCCAGCCATCAAGCGAGCTGACAGCGTTGCGCTTGTGTCTGAAGCTCGCGACCTGCTCGGCGTCGTGCCGGTCGAGTGGGATTGCTTTGAGGATGGCATCGCCCTGGTCGACCCAATTTTCCCAATAGCGCCGCATCATGCGCGCCGCGCGTTCCTTTACGCTTTCAAGAAATACACTCAATGACACGCACACTTATAGGCTTCACCGGGTTTGCCGGAGCTGGCAAATCCACCGCGTCTGCTGCGCTCGTTAAACATCGCGGCTTCACTCAGCTCAGTTTCGCAACGCCGTTGCGCGCCATGCTGGTAGCAACGGGCATCGAACCCGAATGGCTTTTGGAGCGCAAAGATGAGATAATCCCCTGGCTTGGTGTCACTGGTCGCCATCTCATGCAGACCGCGGGCACCGAATGGGGACGAAATCTAGTGCATCCTGACTTTTGGGTACGCCTCGCACAGCGCCGCGTTCAGACACAGCCCGACAAGAGAATTGTTTTCGACGATGTTCGCTTCGACAATGAAGCCCGCATGATTTGCGGGCTTGGCGGTGTCATTATCGGCATCCGCCGCGACTTTCCAACGCTTCGCGGGCAAATGAATCACGCGAGCGAAGCCGGAGTCAGTGAAGGCCTGGTCGACCGGTGGATCGGCAACTTTGGCGCAGACAAAGACCTGTTCAGCAAACTTGTGCTCGCGATCCATGACAAGGGGGCGACATGACAAATGCTGCACGCCTTACTGTCGGAATCGCCGCCGTCATAATCGGCGCTTCTGCCATAAGTGCCGGTCTCGAAAGTATCGCGCAGCGCACCCGTTGACCGCACTCTTTCACTGCGTCAAGGCACACGCCAAGGCGCGCGGGATCGGGTTTCAGCTCACGCTCGAACAGTTCAAAGCGTTCTGCACTGAGACTGGCTACCATCTCACCAAGGGTCGCCGTGCAGACAGCGCCTCAATTGACCGCATCCGCGGTGACCTGCCCTACATGGCCGGAAACCTTCAACTGAAAACCGTCTCTCTCAACTCAATCAAAAGCTGGCTCGACGGATCGCGCGACGAACCTACCGGCACAGATGACAACTACCCATTCTGACCATGATTGAACCTGGCACGCCGGTTCGCTTCATCGGCGGCAAGCTCAGCGGATTTCAAGGCGTCTGCACAAAGGCGTGCGAGGTCGTTTACGCCGTCGCTATCGTATTTGAGGGCAAGCCCGTCGAAGTAGTCGAAGAGATTCAGAACCTCGCGCCGCTCGCTGAATGGCTGGCAGCAAAATCCGAGACTGAGAAGGCGCTGAAAGGCAATCCAACGCTGTGACTGCTATTCCTACATCCCTGCGCCGCGTGCTCGATGCTCAAAAGCGCAACGCTGAGCCGCCCGGTGACAAAACCTGGATTTGGCGCGATGGCACGGTCATTCGCGAGCGTGCCAATGGCAAGGTCGAGCGTTGGCCGTCGATTGATCCGGTGGGCATGCAAAGCGCTCGGAAATTAGGCCGATGATCCTCACCCTTCAGACAGCTCAAGTCCTGCACGCCAGCGGCGTCGCCTGCATTCCCTGCAACGCCGACAAGCGCCCGCGCGTGCCGTCTTGGTCGGAGTATCGGACCAGCCTGCCCAAAATCGAAGAGCTTGAGCGGTGGTTTTCCAAGGATGCGCGAATCGCGCTTATCGCCGGCAAAGTTCAGTGTCTCGACTTTGATGAGAAATACAGCACCGGCATCTTTGACCGCTTCACCAAGCGAGCTGAAGAGGTCGGGCTAGATAAGCTGCTTGGTCAACTGATCCTGCAGCAGACGCCGTCAGGCGGTTATCATCTGGTGTGGCAGTGCGACGGTGAGCGGATCGGCAATCTAAAGCTGGCGCAGAAAGCAAATCTCGATTCCCTGATCGAGACGCGCGGTGATGGCGGTTATTTCCTGATTTCGCCGTCTGATGGTTACAAGCTGATCGCTGGCGATTGGTCGAGTATTCCTGCCATCAACGCTGATGACCGTGATGCGCTGCTCAATCTGGCGCGCACGTTCGATGAGCGACCGCCCGTTGAGGCGCATGAGGCGGCGCCAGTCCAACCGGGCGGCGAAGCAACACCGGGCGATGATTTCGACTTTCGCGCCAACCTGCCCGAGATCCTTAAGTCTCACGGCTGGAAACCGGCAGGCGGCAAGTATTGGACGCGACCGGGAAAGGCTCGCGGCATTTCGGCGTCATGGGATGTTATACCTGGACGATTTTTCGTGTTCAGCAGCTCGACACAGTTTGAACCAAACCACGTTTATCGACCCTGGCATGTCTACACTGTGCTTGAGTGCGGTGGCGACTATTCGCGCGCTGCTGCTGAGCTTCGCCGGCAGGGGTTTGGCGGCGAGGTACCATCAAAGCACACACAGCAGACTCAGCCTGTGCCGGCTGATTGGTTCCCGCCGATTGAACCGTCACACGAAGGAATCGATCCAACCGGAGCTGTTCCGACCGTCGAGACCGAAGATGAGAAGGCACGCCGCTTATTCAGGGCGCGGCAGTTTGATCCAGCATGCAAGCCGCCTGATTTGCGCGTGCGCTTCACTCTTGGCGGCGTTGTAGTCAGCACGCCTGGCAACCTAACGGCTATCACAGCACAAGCCAAGGTCGGCAAATCGGCTTTGATTCAGGGCTTTGTTGCGGCGTCCATGACGCAGTCAGGCGATGCCGACTGCCTCGGCGTTATCGGCAAGAACACGCATGGCCGCGGCGTTATCTATCTCGACACTGAGCAATCGCGCGACGATTTCTGGCGGGCAATGGATGCTGCCAAGCGCCGTGCCAAAATAGACGCCTTTCCGCCGTGGTTTCAGGCATTCGGCATTGGCGACTTGCCTGTTGCCATGCAGCGCCGTGGCTTGGCTGTAAAGATGGCTGACACAGCATCAGCCTTCGGCGGAATGTTCGCAGTCTTTATCGATGGCGTTGCCGATATGGTGCTGGACGTGAACGACGCCGAGATTTGCAACGCCTTTGTCGCTGAAATCTTCGAACTCGCGACGCGCTACGATTGCCCGATTGTCTGCGTGATCCACAAGAACCCCGGCAGCGACAAGACGCGCGGGCATCTTGGTAGCCAGCTCGAACGCAAGGCAGAGACGAACCTGACGCTCGAAAAGCAGGACAATGAAACGTTGGTTTGGTCAGAGAAGCAGCGCAGGGCGCCGATCTTCAAAAGCGAAGGTGTACGGTTCGCTTGGTCTGAAGAAGCAGGAATGCACGTCTTGGTTGTGGGTAGTGGACAGCCAAAACTCAGCCAATCGCTGGCGGAATGGCGCGATTTCGCCATAACAGTTCTGAATGCCAAGCAACCGCTAACTTATGTAGAACTGCGCGATGGACTCGTGAAAGTATCAGGCCGCGCGCTGCCAAGCGCACAGCGTAATATCAAACAACTACGGGCTGCCGAACTTATCACTTACGATCACCTGAAAGGCACGTATGAACTTCCGCCGTTGAATCCGTCTCAATAGCAATATCAATGAGTTATAAAGTTACTATCACGGCGCAAGTCCTTAGACGTAGTCCATGTTGCAGGTTTAGGTGATAGTAAACCACGGAAATATGCTATTCTCAATTAATATCCTCACTGAGTTACTATCACGACAGTTCCCAAAGAATTAATTCCGTAATCAGTACTACGTTCAATGAGTTATGTTCGGTTACTATCACGCTATCACCTACTATCATTTCCACTATCACGATAGGTCTACTATCACGCTATCACCACCCCCCTACGTAGTAGGGGGTGGGTGATAGTGAGAACGGAGCAAAATCGACTATCATACTATCATGGCGCGTCCGCCGCCAAAATCTTCAACGCTGCCCATGTGCGTAGCCTGTCTTTCAAAGATCGGCTGGGGAATCAAGCGTATCTGCCGACAGACGGGCTTTGCCAAGACAACCGTGCATCGCTTCATGCGTGTACATCAGGCAACCGACCCGTTCTTGGCGGCAGTCAAACAGCAGACATTCTGCGATGCCAAGAAAGCACGTACTGCAAGGGCTAAGGCAGAACGTAAGGCAAAGCGTGCTGCTGAACGTGCTACAAAACCAAAGGCAAAGCAGATGACACAGATGGAGCGTTACTACGCCAACCACGAACAGAGCAAGGCATATGCTGCTGCTCAATCTCGCAAGCGCTGGCTCAAACTATCGAAGGGCAGCGATGAATATATGCGCAAGATCCTTCGTGCCCGTATATCCCACTGCATCAAACGTGATGGTGGCGAGAAGTACGCATCAACAGTCGAACTAATTGGTTGCTCAATAGGGCAGTTCAAGGCGCACATGGAGTTGCTGTTCATTGACGGTATGTCGTGGGACAACTACGGCGACTGGGAAGTGGATCACCGCAAGCCATGCGCCTCGTTCGATCTATCCGTGCCAGAACAACAGCGCGCCTGCTTTCACTACACCAATCTGCAGCCGCTGTGGCGCACAGACAACCGACGTAAACATGCAAGGATTGCGGCATAGCCCCCCCCACCCCGTAGGAAGTCTCCTTGAGACCCGTTGCCTCACAGGGTCCGCGCAGCCGCGTGTCGTGTTTATGACCGAGATCTCAAAACCTGAATTTCCCTTCCCTAAAGCACTAAAATGACAAGCACCGAACTATCCAACGAATTGGCCGAAATCGGCCACAAGATCACACCCGAAGTCATCAAAAAGGACTGGCAGAAGGGCGCTCCGCGCAGTTCTGCCGCCGCCTACCTATCCTGGCGAGCCAAGCGGTCAGAAAAGACAGCCCGCGGAGACCCGGAGTTGCGTGGGTTGAGGGCGGACAAGCTCAAGCAGGAGATTGGCGTGCTGAAGGAGCGCAGGGTGGCCCAGCGCCGTGAGAATGAGGTGGCGCGCGGCGCTCTGATCGGGCGGGCCTGGATGGCAGAGCGGGTGCACATCGCGGCAGGCAGGGTCGACGCCTACCGCATGAAGTCCGAAGCAGAGCACCCGCTGTTGTTCGCGGCTGCGGCTGGTGACGTGGCAGCCTGTCGGGAGGTAGTGCGCAAGATTTGGGATGAAATCGCTGTTGCGCTGAACGGGATGAAAGAGGCGTTCAGGAATGAAAGGGCCAAGTGAGTGACCACCTGCCAGATCATCTGCGGCGATGCACCCACCCGGCCGATCATGCGCTATCACGGAGGCAAGTGGATGCTCGCCCCGTGGATCATCAGCCAGTTTCCGCCGCACAAAAACTATGTGGAGCCGTTCGGCGGGGCGGCCTCTGTGTTGTTGCGTAAGCCAAGATCATTTTCCGAGGTCTACAATGACCTGGATGGTGAGATCGTTCAGGTATTCCGGGTGGCTCGTAATCGCGGAGCCGAATTGGTCCGAGCCTTGGAATTGACGCCCTTTGCCCGCGAGGAATTTGAAAAAGCCTACGGCGAAACAGACGACGAACTGGAGGCTTCGCGCCGGACAATCGTCCGATCCTTCATGGGGTTCGGCGGCGATGGAGTTCACTCAACACACAAAACAGGATTCCGTGGGCGCAGCCAGCGTTCGGGCTCGACGCCGGCGCATGACTGGGCCAACCTTTCCGAAGCGTTCAAGGCAATCGTTGACCGCCTACAGGGCGTGGTGATTGAGCACCGGCCGGCGCTAGATGTGATCGCCCAGTACGATTTGCCAGAAACGCTTTTTTATGTGGATCCGCCGTATGTTCACTCAACTCGCACGCGGGTTGATCACGCACGCGGTTACCGATGCGAGATGTCTGACGAAGACCACCGAGAACTTTCTAGGGCACTCAATCGCACGAAAAATGCCGTCGTTCTTTCGGGTTACCATTGCGCGCTCTACGATGAAATCTACACCGGCTGGGAGTGCATAGAGAAGACCGGTCCGTTTGCCGATGGAGCGCGCGAACGCACTGAGGTCTTGTGGTTCCGAAACATTCAACCCGATCTTTTCAAACGATGAACTGCGAACAACTCATCAAGCGTAGAACGGCGCAGACCGGAATGGTGCTTTCCGCATGATCTCCCCTTACGACGTTTTCGACTCGGCGTTCCACTTGCTCGACCGCCGTTCTATTCAGGATTGGGCTGCAGAAAACATAACCCTGCCGCCTGTCCTGACACGCTCTGGCAGCTTCAGTATCGAGACCAGCCGCCAGCTCTCCGGCCCGCTCGATGCTTTGCGTTCTGACCGGGTTCGCGGTGTTCGAGTGCTCAAGCCCGTCCGCGGCGGTGGCACTCTGATCGCTGACGTTGCGGTGCCGTGGGCTATCGAGAACGATCACGCCTCAGTGCTGTACTTGTTGCAGGATGACAAGATCGCGGAAGCTCACGCAGAGACGCGCCTGATGCCGACTCTGATGTCAGTTCGCGCGATCCGGTCGCTACTGTCGACTGATCGCCACAAGACCCGCAAGGCCGACATTTTGTTCGCGAACGGACTGCCCCTCGTGATAACCGGTCCTGCGCTTGGCAACCTTCAGTCGCGAGGTTTCAAGTGGGTCGTGTGCGATGAGCCGTGGCTGTACAAGCCCGGCGTGCTCGGGCAGGCGAAGTCTCGGCTTGGCGATTTCGTCAAAATGTCATCATCGAAGTTCCTCGCGATAAGCCAGGGCGGAGAAGAAAACAGCGATTGGGACTTTGAGGTACGCGCTGGCGTGCTGTACGTGTGGAATGTGCCGTGCGCGGGCTGCGGCAAGCTGATCGCCCCTGAATGGTCAATCCATCTGCCGGATAGAAAGTTTGCCGGCGCAGTTTTTGAAACGATGAAGCACACCGATGGCAGTTATGACAAGGACGGTTCAGCCGCTACGGTGCGCTTTGTCTGTCCGCTCTGCGGTCATGCGCACCCCAACACCGAAAAGACCCGCGCAGCCTGGAATGCAGGCGGTCAGTATCTCGACGCCAACGGTGCGCCGTTCGATCCGGCGAACCCGCCCAGCGAAGTTTCATTTCGATGGCATGCGTTGATTGATTATCCGTGGGCTGAGCTGGTCAAGGAATGGCTCGCTGCTCAGGAGGCGAAGCACGTCGGCAACTTCGCGCCTCTGGTGAATTTCCTGCAGAAGCGGTGCGCTGAGATGCGCAGCGAGCGCACGGTGCATGATGTCGACCTTCCGTTCGCGCGGGTTAGGATCGATGGCAAATGGCCTGATGAGGCGGTGAGATTCCTGACTGTCGACCGGCAGACTGAAGACACCTACTGGGCAATGGTGCGCTCATGGTCAAAGACTGGCGAGAGCCGGCGCCTCTGGTATGGTAAGCTGTACGGCGAGGCGGCGATTGAAGCGAAGCGCATTGAGTTTGGCGTCGTGCCTGACTGCACGGTCGTTGATTCGGGCTTTCAGCCGAAAGGCGATCACGGTGTTTACGCATCCTGCATCCGTTACGGTTGGATCGCGGGCAAGGGCACCGACGAACCTTACTTCTGGCATATCCAGCAAATGCCGCCACCGCAGCCGCCGCAGCACGTAATGAAACCGTGGGCGCCGCTGTCCTTCGGTGATCCCGGCGAGGGCACGAGCGTACAGGGACGCAACCGGGCGCGACTGATCCGCTTTTCATCACCGATAATGAAGGATCGCGTCATGGGACTCATCACGCGCGGCCTGTGGGTTGAGCCGGACCTTGCCGACGCTGATGAGATGGATCGCGAATGCGCGCGGCAGATGTCCGCGGAGTTCAAGCGACCGAAGATCAACAAATTTACGGGAAGAACTGAAATGGTTTGGGTCTGTCCGTCTGGAAATAACCACGCGCTCGACTGTGCAGCGCAGCAAGTGCTGTGCGCGATGCAACTACGCCTGCTCCCGGCTGGCGTGGAACTGGAGAAGGACAGCCAAGGCGAAAAGCCGGAAGGGAAACATGCGTGAACGAACGACTGCTTTCGATCAAGGAACTCGCTGCAGAACTCGGGCGCGCACGCACCTATGTTCACGCGATGCGCGCTGCCGGCTTCCCGATGCCGGGCGGTCGCGCTCGGCTCTCGGATGCGCTCGCATGGCTCGAAAAGCATCCAAAACCGCGAGCGCGGAACACTACGGAATGCCGCGGAACACCTGTACGCTTGTTGTCGCCATCAAAAGTTCGCTGAGTTACGCCCTTGCCAGCTTCTGTCGAAGTTACACGCCTTGTCCTGCGCAGCGTTTACGCGAACGCGAATGGTGTCTCGACGCTGCTTGTTGCGCTGAATACAGCGGCACTTGCCACGGCGCCGGCTGTTCTGGCGGGTAAGCAGGTCATCGAAGCGCAGGCGGTTGGGGTTGTTACAAAATATCAGTTCCCGGCTGGCGCGGCTGGTCTGCAGTTGCAGGACGTGGCCGCGATGTGGTCGCGTCTGCTCGACCTGTACGACCGCGCATTGGTCGCTACGACAGTCAGCCCTCCCGGTGGGGGGCTTGCCGCGGAATCCGCGAACATTCCCGACGCCAAAGGGGTTGCGATCTACAATTGGATGATGGGTCAACTGACGGTGATCCGGTCATTTTCGATGGATCACAGTTGGCCGCAAATCCGCATATGAGCCTTCGAAAGAACGTCGCGAACTTTTTGAGCGGTGGGGCTGTGATTCAGGCTCAGCGCACCCGGATCGAGATGCGGATGCAGCTTCGCCGCGAGCGAATCAGGGCACGCTACGAAGCGGCTTACTGGAACACGGCGCGCAGCTACCTGCCGAGCTACATTCAGTCAGCGCGCGAAGACATCAACACCCTTTCCCGTCAGGAAATTCTGCGCCGGACCCGCTACTTTGAGAAAAACAACGCGGTGATGGACAAGGTCCTTGACGTTAAGGATGTCAACGTAATCGGCAGTGGCATCCGGCCTGCGCCCGCGGCGAAAGACACCGATTGGGGAAAGCGCGCTCTCGAATGGTGGAACGAGTGGATTGAGGTCGCCGACATCACTACGCTTTCGAGCTATTACAAGCTTCAGTCAATCAGCTATCGCGCGCAGAACGTCGACGGCGACAATTTCTTTCGGAAATGTTTTTCTCCGGCTGGTCGACCGGCGCTGGATGTCATCGAGGCGCATCGCTGCGGAACTGGCGGCGTCGATATTGGGGCGATTGAGCGCTCGGGATTCAAGGTTGTTGACGGCGTCATAATCGACCTTCAGTTCAAAATTCCGCGCGCCTACCTGATCGCGGATGATTTCGATGGGAGCAAGGTTCAAGCGTATCCGGCTAGTGAAATCATTCCAGTGTGGAACCGCAGGCGCGCGGGACAGTACCGCGGGCTGACGCTGTTTCATGCCGGCATCCTTGACATCCACGACCTTGATGACTTGCAAAAATATGAGATGCGCGCGGCCAAGGACGCCGCTTCGATTTCGCGCATCATCAAAACCCAGGCAGGCGCGGTCACGCCGGACGGAAACGCCATCGGTGCTTCGCTTACTGCGCTGCCGAATGCTGACCCTGCAACGCGGGTGGCATATTACAAACAAGCGCTCGGCGGTGAGGTATTGGTGCCGCAGGTCGGGGATGAAATTACGCAATTCGAGAGCAAGCGCCCGTCTGCAGCGACAACCGGTTTTTGGGATCGGCTCGACGCTAAATTTGCTCAGGGTTCTGGCATTTCCTACCCGGCGTTGGTCGATTACCGCGTCGCATCGTTGGGCGGCGCCACCCTGCGCGCCTGTCTGGAGTCGGACAACCGGCGATTCGAGTTGGAGACTATCGATCAAGCCCGCGCCGCGCAGAAGGTTTGGGAATTTGCGATAGGTTGGGCCATCGCGCACGGCGAGGTTCCGAAAAATCCTGATTGGAACAAGGTCAGGTGGCACCCGCCGCGGCGCACAACGGTCGACGTGGGCAACGATTCTGCGGCCCGCCTGGAGGAACTGAAGGCTGGTCGCACGACCTATCAGGACGAATACGGCGAGACCGGTGAAGACTGGCGCGAGCGTCTTGACCAGCGTGCGCAAGAAGAAGCCTACATCGATGAACTCGCGGCTAAATACAAGATTCCACGTCAACTTATAGCCAGCTTCGCGATGGAGCGGCTTGCCGGACAAGCGCCCGACGCGGTCGGACCAACCCCGGCGCCAGGGGAAGGAGGCGGAAAGGGAGAAACTCAATGAGCCGGCCCACAGGGGACAAGCTCAAGACCGTAACTGCTATTTTGAATGCCGTGGGAGACCAGGACATCAAGCTTTCATGCCGGGAGATTGAGCGCCTAGAGGGTGTTCGCAACGGTACTATAGGCAAAATTGAGCGCACGGCGCTCAAGAAGGTGCATGCTGGTCTGGTCGGGTACAGAGTTGGTCGCGTTCAAATTCAGGCGCGCGATTCAGCGAGTGTCATTGCTTTTTCGGTGCCCTCTGCATTGCCCTCGCTCGCTGCCTCCGACCCGATGCCCGAGGCTATCATTTGGATGCCGGCTGGCGTCCACGCCATCACAGCCTGCACGCTCGACGGTAAGGGATACAGCGGCACGGTCATTTGTGATGAGCAGGCAGCGCGTGTTGTAGCTTCCCACCTTGCTACCCTAAAGGCCAAGGGCAAGCGCACCTGGATCGACTTCAATCACGAGGATGGCGCCGCTTCTGCGGATATTAAGGCGTTCTCGTGGGACCCCGCCAAGGGAATCATGGCGCATCTCGACTGGACGCCGGGCGGCGAAAAGTCAGTGCGCGACAAAGAATTTATTTCGTTCAGTCCTGCTTTTGAGGCGAACCGGACTACCGGTCGCATCGAGAGCTTGATTGAGGGACATGCGTTAGGGGGCTTGGTCAACGCACCGGCCTTTGACGCAATGCCAGCTTTAATCGCGGCCCGGTATGGCCTCGATGCTTCTCACAGAAATCCGCATCCGGAGGATAACCCGGAATCCAAAAACATGAAAGAGACACTGCTCAAGATTCTGGCCGCGCTGAAGGTTACTCCACCGGCCAACGCTACCGAGGACCAGCTTGTGGACCTCCTTGCCAAGCATATCGATGGCCTCGCGCCAAGCGAGGAGGTCGTTAAACTGAAGGCTCAGCTTACCGATCTGAAGACCGCCGCCGATGCTGAAAAGACTGCATCAGTGCAGGCCAAGAAGGACGCCGACGTCAAGATCGCGGAAATGGAGCGCAAGATGACTGAGACCGCTGCTGTGCTGGCAGGTTTCAAGGCCGGTGCCGATGGCGTGCGCGTGGTCGTGACGCAGGAGGACATGACCGATGTTCTCGCTGCCTACGCCTCCAAGGACCCGTCGCAGTTTCCGGCGAATGAGCATTTCGCGCAGCAACGCGCGGAACTCGCCGTTGATCGCGCGCTGATCTATGCGCGTAACATCAAGCCGCGCCTGTTCAAGAATCGGGAGCGCGCTTCGATTCGCGCTGCCCTGGCTGACCTGCTCAGTCATGCCGGCGTCCACAGTGCAGACATTGTCAAGATCGTCGCGAAGGCTACTACCCGCCTTCAGATTCAGGCCAACACGCTCGGCACGCTGTCCGGTTCGCTCATTGCGCAGCAGGCTCTTTCGCTGCTCAAGGCTGACCTGCCGGCGCTCAGTATGTTTACGGCCGACTTCAGCAACGCCGCTGCTAAGCTGAATCAGACGGTAATCACCCGCATACGTTCGATTCCTGCGGTGCAGAGCTACGCTGCGCCTCCGACCGGTTATGCTGCTACGGCCGTCACCGACACTGACGTTCCGGTGACTATCGACCAGCACCGCTACGTGCAGTTCGACTACAACGCGAACGAACTCGCTTCGACCAACCGCGACCTGTTCGGAGAGCAGGCCGAGGGTTCGATCTACGCGCTCGGCAAGGATGTTGTCGACTTCATCCTCGCGCTTGTGACGGTCGGCAACTTCAACATCGGCGGGGGGAAATCGACGGTCGCGCAGAGTGCGTGGACGCGCTCGGCGGTGATCGCACAGCGCGTCGCGCTCCGTAAACGGAAGGTGATGATTAAGGACGGCTTTGCGATAATGAATGAGGATTACTTTGGTCAGCTCGCGGTTGACCCGGTGATCGCTACCCTCGCGACGTTCCAACGGCCTGACCTCATCACGGAATACGTATTGCCCAAGATCGCCGGTTTCATGCCGGTGGGTTACGTCGACCTGCCCACGACCAGCAACCTCGTTGCTGTCCTTGGTTCCAAGGAAGCGCTCGTGGTTGCGGCCCGCCTGCCTTACGACTACGTTGACGCTCAGATCGGCAGCAACTACGGCGCGGTTTCGCAGGTCAGTGATCCCGACACCGGGCTGTCAGTGATGCTGACGCAGTACGTCAACCACGACGCCGGCGCCAGCCGCTATCGCGTGGCGCTCATGTACGGTTCTGCGGTGGGTGACAAGACCCGCGCACAGCTCGTCGTGTCGGCCTGATCCTGATTCATCGCAGCTACCGGGCGGTTGATTCCGCCCGGTAGCCTACTCCATGACCGCAGGACAGCAGGCAATCGCAGACGGTTTCGCCGCAACGCTCGCAGAGCACGGACAAGCTTGGACGCGAACTGCTGATGGCGCGGTCATCTATGGAGTAGCCTGCAAACTGAAACCCGACAATCCGCACATGGCCGGCGCGCAGGATGAGGATTTCCCGGTCTTCGTTGCCGACCGCTCATTATCACCGCCACTCCCTATCGCCTGGGTCATGCCTGCCACCCGACTCAAGAAAGGCGACGAACTCACGAAAAACACCAAAAACTTCCGCGTCGTTCGCGCGGACTATGAGGAAGCGACGGCCCTTTGGACCGTTGTTTTCTCACCCACCTTCTAAAATGAAAACTACTCGATTTCTCCTCAGCGCTGTATTCGCAGCCTGTCTCTTCGCTATTCCTGCCCATGCGCAGCTTATCATGGGCACTGCTGAAACCAGCGGCACGCTTCCCGACAACGACAATGACCATTTCCCGACTGTCGCAGCGATGCTCACATATATGTCTGCGCACAGCACAGGCATTGCGCATGGTTCCGCAGGCCAAGTGCAGTACACGGACGGAAGCGGAAACTGGCAGTCGAACTCCGGGTTTACGTCAGATTCGTCAGGCAACGTCGTAGTGCTGACACTTAACGGCAATACGATCACTACCGGCTCTGGCACGCTCGCGCTCGGCGCCGGCAAGACGATCACGTTTAACCATACGTCGACGTTTACCACGACGGATGCGCAGACCTACACGTTTCCGACTACTTCTGCGACACTTGCCCGCACTGATGCTGGAAATGCGTTCACTGGCAATCAGAGTGCGACCGGGTCAATTCTCAGTTCTCACGCAACGGCTGGCGTCGGCTATGCTACTGGCGCGGGAGGCACGGTGACGCAGATCACCAGCCGAACGACCGGCGTAACGATCAACAAGGCTAGTGGCGCTATCACGCTCTTTAGCGCGGCGGGGTCTGCCACGCCTGCAACGTTCACCGTAACTGACAGCGCCGTCGCCGCGACTGACGTTGTGGTTGTTAATCAGAAATCTGGAACTGACACCTATGAGATTTTCGTGACCGCCGTTGGCGCCAGCAGCTTCAACGTGACGTTCTTCACTACGGGCGGAACCACGACTGAGCAGCCGGTGTTCAGTTTCGCCGTCATCAAGGGCGTTTCCTCGTAACGTGGAAGCTTCGATCCAAAGCAATATCGACGCCTTCAACGCGGCTTTTGCTGAGTACGTTAAATATACCAGCAAGACACCTCAGGAGGCGCTTGAACACAAGGTAATGCGCTTGGGTTTCGCGCTTTGGCAAGGGTTTTCCGCGCACGAATTTGGCGGTTATCCCAGGAGACCGGGCATCGCCCGTGCGGAACTAGCCGCGCGCACCATTGCAGGATTGGGGACAAAAATTCGCGGTTGGCTGATGGACGTTTATTTAGCCGAGCGGTCTAAGTTACGCAGTGAAACCAAGGCCATTCGAGGCAGGCAATACATGGGCCTTCAATCGGCAAAGAACGCAGGGGTTGAAAAAACGAACCGTGAAGCGCGCGTGCGATTATGGCAAAAAATCGTCGGCACGGAAGTAGCGTTTCGACAGAGAGGAATTGGCATGCTTGGGGCTGCGTTTCTTTGGTATCGTTGGCGTCACAATAGCGCAAAGGGAAGATTTTTGCAGCGCAACACAAGCGGCAAGACTCTCGGCAGTGTGGAGGTTGGAGATGGCGTAGCGACAATCGAGGGCAACGTGGCCGGCCTAGATGTGGTGGGTGTGCGCTACGGCATCGTTAACAAGGCCATCACCGATCAGACCGCCGATATGCTTAATTTTGTCAAGGATCGGCAGGACGCCGCCGCCGCTCAGCTTCTCAGGGCATTCGCATGACTCTCGATAACGTACAAGCTTACTTCGCGGGTCTGATTACTGCCGATGCACAACTCGGATTGCTCGGCACGCCGATTCAATTTGACCCATATAAAGACCCGGAAGAGGCGAAGTCTGCCATTGCCGACCAACTTCGCGCAACGGGTGTTTGTATAGAGATTGAGGAAGCCGAACTTTACAACGCCGAAACGCTCTTAGACGGAACGACGAAGGGCGATGCTCATTGCAGTGTCTTGGTAGCCGAGAGTGTTTTGAAGGCGCACACGCCAAATCGCTCTGCGCTTAGGACTCGTATAATTCAAACCTGCACCAAGCGGCCCAGTGGCACACAAAAGCCGGCGCGTTATGTTCCTGGTGAGGGTGCGGTCAGGACTGAAGGTGGTTACGTCCTTCGCATGTATTCATTTTTCATTCCGCTTAACATCAAGCCCGCATGAAAACCGGAAACCGCAAAGTCATTCTCGCCGCGCTTTATCTGGCGGGCTGTTTCGGAATCGCAGTGCTTGAGGTTCTGAACAAGCCGGACGCCGGCCAACTCGCTGCGCTCGGCGGGACGTTCACCGGCATCGCAGCAGGTCTTGGCACGTTCATGTGGGGCAACGCCAAGGAACACGAGCACGACGCAAAGGCTCCTGCAGTCAACACACCATCTCAATGAGTATTCTCGATCTAGTCGGTAACGCCGCATCGGGCGGCATTCTCGGAGTCGTCGGCTCCGTTTTTACGGGAGTCGTCTCGCTGTTTCAGGCAAAGAATCAATTCGCCCATGATGAGGCGATGGCTGACCTGGAAATCAAGCGCATCGCAGCCAACTCTGAGGCGCAAAAGCAGCTCTCTGCTGACCAACTGAAGATTGTCACTGAGCAAGGGGCGGTGACGGCGTTTCAGTCTTCACAGGTTGCCGCCAGCTCGATCAACAACGTTCCTCCCATTATCGCCGGGCTGCTGTCGCTCTGGCGCCCGGTCCTGACCGCCCTGCTCCTTGGCCTGACCTACTATTTCTATTTCTCTGAGCAAGGCGCAACTCGCGATTCCATCGCAGAGGCAATCTGCAATCTCGCTGGCTTGTCGGTCGCATGGTGGTTCGGCTCGCGTCAGATGCAACACCTAGCGCCGGCTAAACCCTCGTCTGTTCAACCTGAAGATAAATCATAAAACCATGTATTACGTTATCACTGCAGTCGTTTCGTTCATCGTCGGTGCCGTCGTGAGCTATTTCTACCACGGTCATATCACCGCCGCAACCAAAGCCCTCGAAGCTAGGGTCACGTCCCTCGAAGCCAAGGGTAAAGCCGAGGTCAAGTCACTCTGATTCCCTGTGTTCCAATTTACCTTTGATACCTTCGCCGCCGCTGTCGCTGTCGTTGGTGTCGGCGCATCATTCGCTGTCTGCCGCTGGCGCATTCAGGACCTCGACCGTCGCGTCGATAAACTGGAGGGCTTTCGCGACGATCACGGCGAGCGCATGGGCGTCGTTGAAACCCGCCTCACAGCCATTGAGGAATGGCTGAAGCGCATAGCCGACAAACTCGGCGTCTCCTGATTTTTGCAATCGTCTAAAACAATCGTAATCGCAACCCGCCATGACTACTGAAACAAAGTTACTCGGTTGCCTAGCCCAGTTCGCTCTGGCGGGCACCATCGAAGCCTCTCCCTCCGCCGGCACGACCGGCGTCGCCTACATCCCTTCCAACGCCGCCGTTGACGGATCTGCCGCCGCCCTATGGGTGTCGCTCGGCATCATATCGAAATGGGAGCCGAAGGTCAGCTCGAGCAAGGTTGAGGTCTACAAGCCCTCGCCCGGTACGCTGAGCCTGTCCGACATCAAGCGGTCGAAGTTCAAGCGCGAACTCACCATCACCATCACGGACTGCTCGAACGTGATGTGGCTCGCGGCCAACCGCGCGCTCGCCGTCACGTCGCCGCGCACCAGCACCGTCGGCCAGTACGTGCCCCTCACGAGTGGCACGCTCAAGGGCTGGCTCAAGGCGCAGTTCTACAACCAGGACACCAACTCGCAGGAGGTGGCCGAGCAGGTGTGGGGCGAGATGGATGTGGAGGTCACCAACATTGGTGACGACAAGAACATGGAGTTCAAGCTCACCTTCACGCAGCTCTGGTCCGCCCTCAACTCGGCAACCGGCTCCTAATCCACCATTCCAATGGCCACTCCATTCACACTCCTCGCCTCCGGCACCTGCTGGCTCGGACCGAACTCGGGGAAGCGCGTCGCCGGGACCAACGCCTTCGACGTCGACAGCGCCTTTGCTACCGTCGAGAGCTTCGTCAATGGGGCTCTCGCGGTGTGGCAAAGGGTGGGGGTTAATACTAGGATTTTGGGGGGGCTCACCCAAACGAGGTTCCCCACCACGCCGAACTATTACTCCTTCGACTACGCGATCTATTCCAATCAGAACGGGACAGCCGAGATTTGGGAGGCCGGCAGCAAGGTCGCCGACGCCGGAACCTATCTGAATGGGAGCGTGTTCAAGATCGTCTACGATGGCGTCCATGTGAAGTATTACATCGATGGCGCGCTAAAGCACACGACCAACGCCTCGGCAAACCTCACATTGTACTTCGGCGGATGCATCAATGAGACCTCGGCGGCACTCACCAACCTGGAGTTCAGCATACCCGAGCCCGTGGCATTCACACCGCTTGATTGTACGCCCGACGCCAGCCCTCCGACTGCGTTCACGCCGCCTTCGTTCGCGACTGACACCAATCCGCCGGATCAGTTCTTCCCCGGTCCGCAGTTCTATGCGACGACCGCCGAGATGGCGGAGCAACCGACAGTGCTCGTCACGGCGGGAGCAACCATCGTCGTTTTTGTGGGAACTCCGACCGCATGGTCGACGTATACCCTCACCGCAGGCGCTCACGCCGCTGACTCGACGCATGTGCAGCCGCTCGACTACAACGCGAGCACCAACGCCAAGACCTGGGTCAAGACAGCAACCTATCCGTAATCCTGACAGTGCGGTTGTCTGCGATTCAGGCGCCATCACCGGTAGCCGCAGGGAGGCCGGTGCAATGCGGTTTTATATCCGCCAATAATCTATGGAAACCAAACCCTCCCCGGCCATCGCGCCGGTTCCGTTCGCGGTCACGCTGCAGGATGGCAGCGTGTGCCGCTTTCTCATCAAGCCGCTCACGATCACGAAGCTCTACGACTGGCTCTATCTGGCCAAGGATCAGCGCGAGCCGGCGATGGTGGCAATGGCTTGCGGCAAGGATCTGGCTTGGGTCGATTCGCTTGACGAGGAGCAGTTCGGCAAACTGGCCGGCAAGTGCCATGAGGTGATTTTTCCACAGGCGCTCCGGCTCTCAAAGGGCGCACCGGCCGCCGCCGCTCTCGTCGCGCCCATTCTGCAGCAAAATCTGCTGGGTCTGCGGGTGATCGCTGCCCTTTCGATTGGGTCTGGAGACTCGTCACCCACGCCGCTGCCCAGGGAATCTGCGGCGGAGACGCCCAACGCATCGCCGACACCTATTCCATCGACGGACTCTGCGAAGTCCTCGCCGACCGCCGCCGAGAACAAGCCTGCCGCGAGCTGAAGCTCCTGCGAATCGTGAGTGCTCCCAACATGAAGGAGAGCGATTTCAAGAAATTGGCCGACGAACTCTATGAGGACGCAACCGACGAAGGGACCGAATGAGTGAGCGACCAGACCTCAACCATCCTCATCAAGCTGCTCAGCACGGGCGATCTGTCCGCGCTGACCGCCGGGCAGAAGCAGGCCGAGACGCTAACCGCCTCGTTACAGGGTTTGCGGACGGCGCTGGGATCGCTGGGTGTCGGGTTGTCGTTCGGCGCGATCCTTGAGGGGATAAAGTCCACGGTCGAGTACGGTGCCAGCATCGAGCACCTTGCCGAGCAGGCGAACATTTCGACGCGTGCGTTGCAGATGTTGGACTACGCGGCGGCTAGTGCCGGGCTGAAGCAAGACGACATGGCGCAGGCGCTCGGTCTGCTCAACCGAAACATGGCGGCGGCGGCTGATGGCGCCACCAAGCAGAACAAAGCCATCGAGGAGCTCGGTCTCAATACCGCTACTCTGCTCGCGATGCCCGAGGAACAGCGTCTCGTGGCCATTGCGCAGGCATATGTCAACGCAGCCGACAAAGGGAAGGCTTGGGCGGATGTCATCGCCCTGCTCGGGCGAAACAGCGCACGGTTTCAGGAAATCATTACGCAGCTCGGCACGACCGGCCTCGGCGGCGTGCAGAGCGGGCTGATTGTTTCCGACGCCGACCTGCAGCGGTTCGAAAAGACGGAATCGGCCTGGGCGATACTTGGGCTGACCATCAAAGCTATCGCGACGATCCTGGTTGCTAGCAAGCCGAGCGAGGGCCTGACGAATTTAGCGGTTGCGATGGGGGTCAGCGAAGGTGCAAAGGCGCCCCGCAAAGCTGCCGGGGCTGCAGCCGGAACTCCGTCGCAGTCTGTGGATGACATCCGCAAGCAGATGCAGGCCACCCTCGACGCGACGCCGCAGATGATCGCGGCGAATCTGGCGCTCTCCAAGGCGCTGAGTGACGAGGCCCATCAGTATGACACCCTTTCACAGAAAGCCGCCGCCCTGATGGCAGAGGCCGACGAAGATGAGGCCAAGGCGAAGCAGATCCAAGTCAGCGGCACGATGCGTGAGGATTTGCAGCTCGAGGCGAAGCGCCTGCTGACTGAGGCGGCCAAACTGCGGACCCAGGCCGAGAAGGATTTGGCCGCGGCGGTGAAGCAGGCCGAGACCGAGGAGGCCAGGGGCGACGCCGAACGGACACGGCGGGCCGAGCAGGGGATCGAAATGCTGGCGAAGTGGAATCAGGCGGACGTCGCGCAGGCGAAGATCGCGATAGCTGCGACCGAGCACGATTGGAATAAGACCGACAACGAAAAGTGGCAGGAAAAGTCCGACATACTAACCGCGCTGATCCCCAAGCTGGAGCAGTACATCAAAGACCAACAGGCCAATGCCGACAACGCCACGCTTTCGCCGGCGGCCCGGGGAAAGGCGCAGAATGCAGTAGAGAGCGGCAAGACGGGGCTCGCCTCCGCCAAGGAAGCACTGGCCGACATGGGTCCGGACCCGCATTCGTTCATACAGAATCTCAGCAAGGATTTGACGGACCTCGGGATCAAATCACGCACCGTGCAGCAGTCCATAGCGAGCGGGCTGTCGGGCGCCGTCTCGTCGGGGTTCTCCTCGATCTCGACCAACCTCACGGGGGCGATTACGAAAACCGAGACATGGGGACAAGCGATCCGCAGCATCGGCAACACCATTGAAACGTCCCTCGTACAAGCGCTCGTGGAGGTGGGCCTTCAGATGGTGAAAAATGCGCTGCTCAAGGACGTGCTGGACGCCGCGGATTCGTCCAAAACCAAGACCAAGACCACCGAAAAAGCGATTGAGGGAGGCATGGAATCCATTGCCCAGCTCGGGCCGATCTACGGAACGCTGGCGTTTGCCGCCTCGCTCGCGGCGATCATGGCCCTTGCTGGCGGCTTCGAAGAAGGCGGCTACACCGGCGCCGCGGGCGGCGTCGTCCATCCTCACGAGTACGTGTTCAGCGCGCCGGCCGTGCGTGCGATCGGCGCGGGCAACCTCGAGCGCGCGCATCAGGCGGCGGTTGCCAGCGGGCCAGCGGGGGGCGGCCGGAGCAAGCCACAGCGCATGATTCACGTCATGGCGCCGAACATGATTTCAGCCAAGCAGATGGCCCGCGACCCCAGCTTCGACAACGTGATGCTGGATTGGTCTCGGCGGCGCCGGGGCGAGCAAATCGAGACATGAAGTTCCCGGTAATCACTGCGGAGGGGCAGACGTTCGGCCTGCTGCTGATTCAGCCGAATTGGGATTCGCCGGTTGAGATCGCGCACCGCTGCGACACGCTGATTGGCGAGGGACGCACCAGCATCGAGGAACGCCGGCCCGAGAGTGCCGCGACTAGCTTGTCCATCAAATTCCACCTGACGGCGGCGGATGACGAGGCCGACGACTGGCGCAAGGGACTGGCCGCGCTCGGAAACAATCCGGTGGCGATTCCACTCTGGCCCGATGCGCGGCCGGTGGCGGATTGGGCCAATCGCATCTATGACCCGCAGAAGGTCATCAATTTCGACCCAGACACGGGTGATTACGCGATCTACGACGCCGGCAGCCTGCCCGGCTCACCAGCCTATCCACTGTACGCGCCGCTGATGCTCTGCCGGTGGACCGAGCGCCCGAAGGCGTCGGCGCAGGACGAGACCTTCTGCGAGGTGGATCTGGATTTGTTTGAGGCGCGACCCTATGACTGGCGCATCGGGATCAACAGCTATGGCTCGACTTGGGGCGAGGAGCCGGACTGGACGAACCCGGTTGATGATACAAGCACGCACGGCCTCGAACTGTTGCAGCCGAACCCGGTCGTGGCGCCGTTGCTCGACCGCACGAGCAGCGCGGCCCGCTGGCAGGAGGACGCTGGGTTCACCTTTGCCGACAGCCTCGCGATCCGGCAGGCGTTGACCTTCTTTGTCGCGCAGAAGGGGTCGGTCCTGTCGTTTTCGGTGCCTGCATGGTTCCAACCCGGCACGGCGACCTCGGGCACGCCCGACACCTACACCGCGCGCTTTGCGTCCGACACGTTGACCCTGACGTATCCCGATCCTGCCTATGCGACCGCAACCATCGGCTTCATTCAGGAGGTTGCCGGCGTCACGCAATCTCAGCCATCGAAGAAGTTCCTTTTCAAATTCAGCTACGCTCAAGACCCGACTAACCCTGAGTGCTACACCGATTGGGATGCGCCGCTGACCATTGGCAGTGAGACCTACCAGCCGGCGCAGATTTCATGCGACCAGACTCAGCGCTCACTGAAGCCGCAGGATGAGAAGGCAGAAGTCAAGATGGCTTATATCGCCGGCTCACTCGCCGCAGATTGGATTCCGGGGCGGCTATTCGGCGTCGTGACGCTGACCATATGGCAATGCGATCCGGCGAACCCGTCAGCGCGCACACAGATTTTTACTGGTTTCATTACTCAGATAGCGCCTGAAGGAAACCTCCTGACGATCACAGCGACGCTTTTTGGCACGCTGCTTGATCGCCGCATGCCAAGCTGGATTTATGGTCCGAGCTGTAACACCTATGTTTTTTCGTCGCTCTGCGGGCTGCTTGAAACCGCCTGGCGTTGCTCGGGTACTGCAGCGCAGGCTGATTTGTCTTCTGATCGGCTGACGCTGTCAGTTCACAGTCTTTCGGGTCCGGGTTCGCCAACAAACGCGAATTGGTTTGCCGGTGGCATCCTGCGCACTGGCAGCGGTCGAAACATCCAAGTAGTGACCATTGTTTCCAGCAGCTATGCTGGTGGCGTGCTGTCCTTGGTTCTCAACCGCCCGCTGTGGGCAGACATGATTTCAGCAGGGGGCCAGGCCGTACAGCTCGTGCCTGGCTGCGATGGGCAGGCGTCTACCTGCACAACCAAGTTTAGCAATTACGCGAACCTCCGCGGCATGCCGTTTATCCCGCAGTTCCTAGCCGTCCACGAAGTCGGGGCGCCGCCCACCTCGAAGAAATGAACTTTATCAAGACAGTTTTTTTGAAGCTCCGACGCTGGTATCTCAGGCATACGAAGGTATGGCTGCGTCTCAGCGACGATGGATCGTTGTTCTACGTCGATTGTGACCGGGCGATTCACGGATTCTGGATGGAATCTAAAGCCATGGACGGCCCGACGCCGGAAAAGCTGAGAAAGATGTGCGGCGGCTTGTTCTCTCCGATGGTGATTCAGACCACGCAGAACGACGGCACCACGAAACACCGCGTGGTCTATCCGTTCGTTTGGTGGAAGGTCCGATCGAGCTTCCACCGTCGCGAGAAGGTGTCGTGGGCCGATGACCGGGTTCAAGACTGGCTCGCTTGCCGGAAAGAATTTTGATGAGCGACTACTTCACCGATCCCGCTGCCGTCTCCGCCCTGCGCACCGCCTGCGCGAGCTGGATGGGGACGCCGTTTCGCTCCAACAGCGCCGTGAAAGGGCCGTTGGGTGGCGTGGATTGCGCGGGTTTCGTGGCATCGGTCCTGCGTGAGATCGGCGCGATTTCCGAGACGGTCGCCATACCGCCGTACGATCTGAACCATGCCGAGCACAGCGCAGAAAGCGTGCTGCGTGCATGGTTTGAACAGCCTGCCGTGCGTGCCCGCGTGCGCCATGTAGACGAAACGGAGCCGCATCTTGACGGTGATTTCGTGTTCCCGCGCGTTGGCCGCACTGAGCATCATCTAGGCATCCGCATCGGTGATCTTGTGTGGCATGTCGTGCGGCCATCGGGCGTCTGTGCCCAGACGGTCTCGCAACTCAAGTTGAGTCCGCATCGGCACCGGCTGATGACGAAAGGGCCAAGTGAGTGACGCCTTACTATCAAGACGCTTGGGTGACGATCTACCACGGCGACTGCCGGGAGGTGCTGCCGAGGCTGGGTGAGATTGGGGTTATCGTTGCGGATCCCCCTTACGGCATTTCGCTCGAAACAGCATACCGGATGCGCGGACGCGGGCGCTTGGCTCAGTGCGTGGATTACCCGGAAGTGACCGGGGATGATAAGCCGTTTGATCCGGCCTTTGTTTTGGCCCTTGATGTTCCTACGGTTCTCTGGGGGGCGAACTATTTCAACCAACACCTTCCCGCAGCGTCCGGTTGGCTTGTGTGGGACAAGCGATGCGACCGGATGCAGAACGATCAGGCGGACGGCGAACTTGCGTGGACGAACTTCGTCAAGGGCGTCCGAATCTTTCATCACGAGTGGAACGGATTCAGGCGAGAAAGCGAAATCGGCGAATCGTATCATCCCACACAGAAGCCGGTGATGTTGTTCAACTGGATTCTGACGGGGAGATGGTTCCCCGCAGCCGGGGTGATTGTTGACCCATTCTACGGATCCGGGCCTTGCCTCCGCGCCGCCAAAGACCTCCAGCGCCACGCCATCGGCATCGAAATCGAGGAACGCTACTGCGAGATCGCCGCCAAGCGGTGTGCACAGGAAGTGCTGGCACTAGCATGAGCTTTCTCAGCAAATCCCCGAAGCTGCCCGCGACCGCCACGGCCACCACACCGCAGCAGTCGTCCTACAAGGAGGCCGAGCCAGTCGGCATCGGCTTCGGTCGGGAAATGCTCGGCTCGCACTGGCTGTCCGACGCCTTCAACTGGGTCGAGTCCTACGGCGGGGCGAATCAGGCGAACTGGCAGTTCGCGTCCATCGCGTTTGCACTCTGCGCCGGGCCGATTGATTTCATCGGAAAGGTCATGGGCAACGGCACCATGATCACCGACCTGAACTACACATTCGGCGCGGAGGAGGACTACCACGACTTCACGATCAACGGCAGCATGGCCGGCGGCAAATCGTGGACGATGCGTGTCTACCGCGGCACCGAGACGCAGACCGCGGATTCGGTGCTCGTGGCCGGGACCGGGCAGACTCATCCAGCCTACCGCGGGCTGGCATATGTCGTGATGAAGAACATCGACTTGGGCCAGGGCTCAACGACGATGATGGACTTTCAGGTCGAGGTAGGCCGGACGCCGCCGAGTTTCGGAAGCTACACCGGTTATTACCAATGGGAGTTCGGCTGCAACCCATTCGCTGCGATCTATGCGCTGCTGACCGAAACCCGGGGCGGCGGGTGTCTCGATTCATCCCTGCTCGATGCGGCCCACTGGTCGGCGCAGGCGGCAGCCTTGGAGGCAACCGGCGTGTGCGGGCGCACTGGCTGGCAGACGTTCTGCCATCCGTGGTTCACGCAGGGCACGACTCTGTCTGACGTGATCGCGACGATTTGTGCTTACGACAACGCTTACCTTTATGGTGACGGCGGAAAGCTAAAGGTGGGGTGGTTCCCTGGCGGAAGCGTGCCAGGCAGTCTGCCGACCATCGCGGAAGCTGACCTTGCGCAGAAGCCATCCGGCACCGGCTTTCCTGATTGGTCACAGGCCGCAACGTCAGTAGCGCTGGTCTACGAGAACGCTTACAACCTCTACGCGGATGGCGCTGCAGTCTATCAAGCGCCGGCCAATCGCGAGACGAACATCGCTCCGGCGCCCGCGCGCAACAATCGACCGTTCATTCATTCACCTACTCAGGCGGCACAGGTAGCGATGGAGATTGCTGCGGCGTCAAGCACTGACGCCGGTATGGACCTAGAGGTTCTGAAGTCTCGCGCCATGCAGACTGACGGCGTGACGCCGCTCATGCCTGGAGACCTGTTCAGTTGGAACTATGGTCCGCATGGTCTGCTGCTTGCCTGTCGCGTGACAGCCCGCAGGGTGCAGGCCGGCAGCGCGAGCGATACCTTGAGCATCATTCGTGAGCGCGGGGTGTTTCCTCAGCCCTACGTTGGCGCACCTGATTCGCGCGTGCCCTATGCGCCAGTCGCGCCGGTAGACATTGCCGACTCCCGTATTTGGTTTCTACCGTCAGGGTTTGGCGGCGCCAGGCAGATTGCCGCGCTAGTGGATCGTCCGGCTCCACAGAATATTTCAACCCTTCTGCACTTGAGCGCGACTGGCTCGGCGCCGTGGGAACAGATTTTAGCTCTGCAAGCTTTTGCCGCCAAGGGCGCGCTCAGCCTTTCGTTGGATGGCGTTGCTACTACGGTGCGCGTCGCTTCTACGTCGCTCGATTGGAATCGCATGCAGGCGCAGAGTGCGCTGGCGCAGTCTGATGACACCTTACTGTTACTGATCGACGATGAAGTTGTGTCAGTCGGTTCAATCACCGTTGTTTCAGCGGGAGTCTATGACCTCAGTATCTTGCGCGGTCGGCAGGGAACGACTGCTGCTTCGCACAGCTCAGCAGCAGTCGCTTGGCTGTTCTACTACGATGAGCTCCAGACGACCTCGCATAATGAGTTTTATGATGTGCGCACGGCTGGTGTCTACGACTCATCACTTGCGACAAAATATTTTAAGTTTCAGGCCATTTCAGCCGACCTTCCGGGTGATCCCAAGCCAGATGATCCCGGCATTTCGTTTGTCTTTCCCGACCTGACGGCAGCCGATGCTTCCGGTGTACGAACTTTCACCGGTTCAATCGCTCCGACCGGTGATCTGCGGGTCGGAGATCTGTGGTATCAGACATCGGGCGGTGTTGTTGTTGCTACCTATCGATGGGACGGCTCGGCGTGGGTGGATGTCTCCGACTCCAGAATTGCGGCCAATCTTTCGGCTGTTCAAGCCCTCATCGCTGCCGCCAACGCTGACCTCGCTGACATCCTTCAGAACGCACAAGACCATGTCGCCGACCTCCGGCATGAACTCGATCAGCGGGCGCAGGCCATTGGCAGCCTCCAGAGCGCCTACCAGGCTGCCGACCTCGCTTATGTCACGGACCTCGCATGGCTGATCGCCAGTCTGCAGGGCTCAGAGGCGGATATGATTCAGGAGAAGAGCGTCCGGGTTACGAACGACGGATCATTGGCCTCCTCCATCTCATCGCTTTCCTCGACGGTCAGCGGAGTATCGGCGGCAATCACCACCGAGCAGGGCACCCGCGCCTCGGCTGATTCCGCGATGGCGAGTAGCATCTCATCGCTTTCCTCGACGGTCAGCGGCATGTCCGCCAATGTCACCATCCTCGCGGCGGCTTACGTCTCTGGAGGGCAGGCTGTCGCGATGGCGGGATGGAATCTCGACGCGAATGGGCACGCGGTCTCGCTCACCCTAATCACTTCCTCCGGGCCAGTCACAGTCAGTTCCTTGGTGTTGGGAGGGTGCGACATTCTTTCGGCTAACTTCGTTGCGGGGACATCCGGCTGGCGCATCCGGTACGACGGCAGCGCGGAGTTTCAGAACGTCATAGTGAGGGGCACGCTCAATGCCGATGATATTGTAGCGGGCACGATCAATGCCGGGCGCCTTCCCTCGGGAATGCTCATCGGGATTGCCCCCGACCCGGTTCTTAATAATCCCGGTTCGCCAAATATCCGAGTTGCTGCGCCGGGTAGCCCGCCCGCTGGGTGGGGCGTCCTGTATAGCGTTGGCAGCGGGACTTCGATGTCCGCGACTAGCTTTCCTTTCACGATCACGACCGGTGGAGTCAACGTGGTGGTGCAGATACAATCCTTCGCTGACGATATGGCTCCGGGCACATGGCAGGCCGTCTCTTGGAACTCCCTCTTTTTATGAACGATAAGCCCCCCACCAGTCCAATCACCGTCGCCGCTGATGCTGTCGCTGCCGCCAAGAAGGCTCACGAGCAGCACGGCGCCGCCGTCCGTTCGATCACTCGCGAATTTCTTCTGCAACGGCAGAAGGCCATTCAGCAGGAGCTTCAGGCTGCTGTGCTGCGGGTCAATGATGCGCAGAAATATCTCACTCGAATGGAGGGCTGTTTGGCCGATGTGAACGATCTGCTGAAGCACCTCGACGAAACGCCATTACCGGAGCCTAAGAAATGAGCACCTTCCTTCCCCGCAAGCAGCTCAACCCCGATTTCGCCCGAATGGCTTTGCTCTCCGGTGATGACTATTCGACCGAGCTATCAAAGCTCGACTCGCTCATCAACTTCTCCCGCGCCAGCGCCGGCACCCGGTTCAATGCTTCTGGCGTGCTGGAGTCTGTTGCTTCCGGTCAACCCCGTTTCGACTTCGACCCGGCGACGTTGCTACCGCGAGGTCTGCTGATCGAGGAGCAACGGACGAATTATTTTCTGCAAAGTCAGAACTTCGGCGCATCACCGTGGGTTGCACAGGGGTCTCCGTCGCGCACCGCCGGAGCTGATACCTCAATCGGCGTACCATTGGATCTCGTTACGGGTGCGGGTTACGGCGACGGCTACTATCAACTATTTCCTAGTAGCACCTTGCCCAACGGTACCGTTATTATCTCGTTCTTTTTTCGAAAAGGGACCACCGCGCAATCGAAGATTGAATTTTACCAAAATGGCTTGGGGGATATAGGGGTTCTTACTATAACATGGAACGGCAATGTGCCCTCCTTTACATACTCTGCCGGGGCGATGAATCTCGGCGCTCCGGTCCAGATCAATGCCAACGTCTGGCGGGGTTCTTTTGGTGTCCCTTCCGTTGTCGGGTCAGCGACCAACGGCATTTATACCTATCCCTCGAATGGGGCGTCGGCAAACATCTACTGGGGGGGCTTTCAGGTTGAGGCAGGTGTAAGCGTCACCTCCTATATTTCAACCACGACCGCGACCGTCACCCGCGCTGCAGACGTGGCAAGCATCACGTCTCTGGCACCCTGGTTCAATGCGGCCTCCGGGACATGGGCCGCGGAAGCGGACACGGCCAACCCCATCGGTTCGGCGAGAGCCTTTATTCTTAGCTCGAATGGGGCGACGATGCTTCCCGGTTTGGAATGGGACTCTGACTCTGGTTATGCGCGCGTAGAATGGTACGACGGAACCCACGATTTCATCCTTTATAGTGCCGGTGTTTGGTCCACCACTCGCAAAATCGCCACAAGCTATGCTGCTGCTGGTATAAGCTTCAGTGCGCTCGGTGAAGCCATCCAGACGCACGCAAATACAATGACCGCAGCGCCGACTTCCTTTTATTTGGGATGCTATAACGGAAGCAGTTTGTTCCTGAACGGTCACCTCAAGCGCCTGGCCTACCTGCCGTGGCAGGTTTCATCCGGGCTGCTCCGGGCTCTTTCAACCTGATCCTCCCATGATCGACCTCTATCTCCAAATTGCCTGCCGCGCCGACTGTATCGCCGATCTGGCGGCTCTCGGCTTGGTCATTATCCCGCCAGCTGTGCCCGATGGCCAGCCTCCGGGTCCCGATTGCATCCCCGTTGCCGGCGTCGCCTTCGACTATATCGGCCCGATGGTGCAAACGCCAGCCGTGCTCGACGCCTCGACGTTCCCGGCGACCGTCAAGACGCCAGCGGTCTTCTATCCCGGCGAGCGGGCCAACCTGCGGCTCTATGGCCCCGCCGCCGAACCGCAGGCTGCCGCGGTCCGCGCAGCCTCACCGATGCCGCACGGCACTGCGATAATCAATCCCGCACCTGTCGCGCCTAAGCGAGTTTGGGAGTAACCGGCCAAGCCAGCCGGAAAAACATAAAATAATGAGTCAACAAAACATTCGCACAGCAATCGCCGAAGGGCGGTTAGCTACGAAAGAAAAGGAACTAAAGGCGGCAAGGAAACAACTAGCTCAGGCAGTTGGGGCATTGGAGCAGGCGCGTCGAACACGCCGGGCACCACCGATTGCGGTGCCCCATCCTAGACGGAGAAATGGTCACATTGTACGAGTCTGCCTTGGCGATACGCACGGCGCACAGGTTGAGTTGCCGGCCCTGACAACAGCCCTGGCTGACATCAAGACTCTTGACCCTGATGAAATTATTTTGCTCGGCGATCACGTCAACTGCGGCGGATTCCTTGCGCAAAATCATGTAATCGGATACGTCGCTGAAACTGCCACCAGCTACGAAGAAGACATCAGCCGGGCCAATAGCTTTCTCGATGCACTACAGAAGGCTGCGCCTCGCGCTCGGATTGAGTATCTTGAGGGAAACCATGAGCGCCGCGTTGAACGCTGGTGCGTCACGGAAACACTGCAGAACGGAAGAGACGCGGAACTGCTGCGCCGCGCGCTCGCGCCTGAGTTCCTTTTGCGGTTGCGCCAGCGCGGTATTCCGTACCGCCGACTGGCTGAGTTCCACGATGGGCTTCCGGTGCCGGGTGTTATCAGGCGGGGGAAGTGCTTTTTCTTTCACGGTTTCTCGGTCGCTAAACACGCTACAGCCGTAACCCAACAGGCCATTGCGGGAAACTGTGTATTCGGACACACGCACCGGCACCAAGCCGATGTAGTGCGTCGCGTGTCAGCGGGCGTGATAGGGGCGTGGAATCCCGGCTGTCTCTGCCAACTGCAACCCCTCTGGCAGCACGGCAAGCCTACTGACTGGACCCACGGATACGCTGTGCAGCTTGTGGCGCAGAGCGGGGCGTTTCTGCATCTCAATATCCCGATTATCGGCGCCGGCAGTCAACTGACTGCGCTCTTCAAACTATGAGTGCTTTACTCGATCAAATTCGCAGCACCAAAGCTGACCGGATTCCAAAGAAGTTTAAAACCTCCGCTGAGTGGGCTGCCGAGTGGGAGTTAAGCATTCCGCAGGCGTTTAGATACCTCCGTGATGGTGTGGCGCAAGGGGTGATGATTCGGCAGGTGTTCCGCGTGCAGACGATGAGCAACAGGTTATTTCCTGTGCCACACTACGCCCCGGCGAAGCGGTTCAAGCGGGCGGCTTGATCGCGAAGTATTCCGCCCTATCTGCCGCAGTTGCCCGCCCCTATGGCCCAGGCGGGGCGATCCTGAGGCAGCGCGATGGGTAGACATGGGGGCGCTGATCGTAGGGCATTTGGGTCTTACTTTAGTGAATCGCGACATTATGACGCGATTCCTGCCGCGAACAGTTAAGCGGGCGGCGCATTTTCCCAACGTCGCACTATAGAGCGGCCAAGAGGGGGGGGCCGTAAAGTATTGGTCAAATAATTAGTTGCTTCTGACTTGAAATCAGACGTGGACGCAAGTCCACCGGGGGTTCGAATCCCTCCTCCTCCGCCACTTTTCTTTCGGAGTCCGAAAGAAAAGTTTGTCGTGGGGACCATGAGTTGGCCGAAATGGCCACCTGATGGTATAATCGCGTTTTGGCCAACTCATGGTATAATTCGGTAAAAGTGGCTGTTAATCACTTGGTCGCTGGTTCGATCCCAGCCCGGGCAGCCATTTATAAACAACAAGTTACGGTATTTGGAGGGGTTGAAAATATTTCTGTCTTGTCGCGGTATTGACGGAATATTAGGGCGATTGGGCGGATTCCTAGGGATTGCGGGACTAAGGGCGGAAACCTGATGTCTTCAGCCGTGCTCTGTGTGCAGTCTGTACGAGAAAGATCACTCTTGCGGCGGCTAGGCTAAGAGGGCGTTGAGGCCAGGCCGACAGACCCTCGTACGTTTGGACTTGCTGTCGCATATAGGGGCGGAGTGGGGAGGGGGTGTCCCTGAAGCGCGCAGAACAGCCCCCCGGTGACAATTAGACTCCGACGGGGTTCAATTGTCGGTGGCGGGGAACGCCCCAACCGGCGCAGCGGGCGGCTAAAGCTAGCACCCACCACCCCCTAGGGCACCGCGCCTCCCGAACCCCCGTCGTCGAAACTCGATCCCCTTGCCCTCTCCCCATGTGCGTAGGGTGTCCCTATTTTTTCACCCACTCTTTTTGTAGTTAGAAGACAACATTGCCCAGAAGGGTTTCCGGGACTAGAGCGGTTTAAATAAAAGTGTAGCCGTTTTCTGGGGGAGGTGGTATCGTCCTGGTGCATGAAGACGATATCGTTGGACCTGCGAGAACGCATCTTAGCCGCGTACGACGGAGGCGATGGAACGCGCGAGGAGGTCGGGCGGCGATTTCGGGTGTCCACCGGCATGGTGAAGAAGCTGCTCCAGCAGCGTCGGCACACCGGAGAGATCGGTCCGCGCCATTATCGCTCCGGCCGCAAGCCGCGCATCCTCGGCTGCCACCGGGAGAGTCTGCGCGGCCTGCTCGCGGACAAACCGGATATGACGCTGGCGGAACTGAGGTCAGCCCTGGCCATCGAGTGTTCGCTGCCGGCGATCCACTACGTGTTGGCCGCGATGGGGCTGACCTATAAAAAAAGACGCTTCGCGCAGCTGAACAGAACCGGCCAGACATTGCGAAGGCGCGCCGACGATGGGTCCGGCAGCAAGGCGGCTTGGACCCGACCAAGCTCGTCTTCCTCGACGAGTCGGCGGCCAAGACGAACCTGACGCGCCTGCGCGGCCGTGCGCCCCGGGGGAAACGCTTACTGGCGAACTGCCCGCAGGGGCATTGGCGCACGACCACCATGATCTCCTCCATCCGCTGGGATGGCTCGAGCGCCTGCATGACCATCGATGGGGCGACCGATACCGAGGTCTTCCAGGCCTACGTGCGGGAGGTGCTCTGCCCCACACTGCGTCCCGGTGACATTGTCATCATGGACAACCTCGGCCCACACAAAAACGAGCAGACCCTCTCGCTCATCGCGGCAACAGGCGCCTTGGCCCAGTTTCTACCGGCCTACTCGCCCGACCTCAATCCGATCGAAATGATGTGGAGCAAGGTCAAGGCGTTCCTGCGGGCGGCGGAGGCCCGAACCCAGCCCGACTTGATCGCTGCAATCAGCCGCGCCCTGCGCAGCGTCACGCCCCAAGACGCCATCAATTGGTTTGCCGCCTGTGGCTATAGTTTTATTTAAACCGCTCTAACCCATCATTCTACCGGACATGCGCGAAAAGCCGCGCAGGCCGTTGAATCAAAACGTGCGCCTTAGAGATATGACCAAAAGTTGTGGACGGCTGGGCTGAGAAGGAAGCTGGGGAAGCGGGTTCAAGCAGCCTTCTCGGCGACGCCATCAATGAAACGGCCGCCGTCGATCAGTTTATGGATTTG
>Ga0187857_10000178_pt1 | contig 80824 bp, 68 predicted proteins | sample June2016WEW_8_10_FD_132984 | JGI IMG/M metagenome (GOLD analysis project Ga0187857, IMG submission 132984) | Peatland microbial communities from SPRUCE experiment site at the Marcell Experimental Forest, Minnesota, USA - June2016WEW_8_100 | ecosystem: Environmental > Terrestrial > Soil >... | reverse complement strand
TGGCCCCGGCGCCTACATCAAGCGGGTCGCGCGCCGGAGGGCGTACAGCAAGTCAATGGGAACCACTCGCAGGCTCCTCAGGGCGCTCGGACTCTCCAGGTAGGGCACATCCGTACTCCTCGCCGGCTGTTTGCGGCCGTACTGGGCGATTCTGGGGGCACCGACGAGGAGCAACCGGACGCTTAGTCGCTCGTGGAGATCGCGCGGCGCCTAGGAGTCCAGCTCAATCCTGTCGACAGCTCCCTTCCGCAGAGACAGGACGCACACGGGATCACCGAGCCGATCACGCCCCCAGTCCACGGAGAAGCACCCCTTTCAAGGCACTGCGTTCGCGGCTGGAGCCGATCGCTCGAGCTTCCAAGACTAAAAGGGGCGTCGCGGTCATCGCGCCGTCGTGCTGGAATGCCTTATCGAGTCCGAGCAAACAACTAGCGTCGTTCGTGTGCTCGGCGTGATCGGCCCTCACCTGGATGATGCTTGGCTCAGCTGCTCACAAGTGATCGCGGCGAACCCAGGAGCAGAGATTGTCACCGTGTTCGCAGGAGGACCGACGAGCGTTGACCCGATTCCTCCGTGGGAAGCCATCTCTGATCTGTTCGTCGCTGGCGACGATGTAATTCGGACCCGTCGGCTCGAGGACGTGGAATCTTCACTTCTCGTTGATGCGACAAGTCGCCATTTGGAATCTTGGGACGCGCATTACCGCAATGAGGCTTACGGATACAGAGGACCGCAGGGAGACCAACTCACTGAGGCGATCACCGACCAATTGGACGAGCTCACTCGCACCTCCGACGTCAACATATGGGTCATGCCCCTCGGCATTCTCCACGAGGATCACAAAGCTGCAGCTGACGCGTGTATCACTCTTGCTATCCGCGGCTCCGCCGACGTTGAGTGGAGGATCTACGAGGATCTGCCTTATTGGAAGGAATACCCCGCCGATCGCGCCGCCGCGCACCGGCGCGTGGCAGATAAAGGCTTGTCCCTCGTGCCGATCACCGTGGAACTCGATAAGGATCTCGACAAGAAGCGACGCCTCATTGGATGTCACCGTTCGCAGCTGAAGGCGTTGGCGTCCGGAGTTGAGATTGCTGTTCGGGGTCCAGAGCAGTACTACCGCCTAGAGCAGCGCTGAACGCAGTCGGAGTGCCCCTTAAGTGGTCACAATAATTGTCGGGACTCGATTGGTCCGAGCCCCAGGCGGCTCACAGGTGAGCTGTGTTACCACGCCCGATATGGAACGAAGTGGCGGCTGATCCGTGACGCAGTAACGGTTGACCATTGACACCTCGGCCCACCTGGTCTCGGCTTTTGAGCTCGAGGAGGTGGCCCGAGTGCTCATGGAGCTCAGCAAAGTGGGTCAGGCTCCCCCTAACCGTGGAGGTCGAATTGGGCATCTCGTTCTCTTCATTTTGTATCGGTCACTTGATGCCATGCGGTTACCCTGGTCGTACACCCATTCACGGGTGACGTACCGCTTCTCCTGAGGAGGTGCCGATGGCCGACGAGCCTACGTTGGTCGTGTACGAGGCGGAGCCGTGGCAAGAGGAACCTCTGAGCAAGGCTCTGACGGAAGTGTCATTCCGCCAGGTCGACGGCCCACTGAGCGAAGGGACCGTCGACCAGGTGGGCGAGGCGTCGCTCGTCTCCGTGTTCATCCGCTCACGGGTAACCCCTGCCGTCATCGAGCGCATGCCGAGCGTGAGGCTGATCGCCACCCGGTCGACGGGATTCGACCACATCGACCTGGCAGCATGCGCCGCGTCCGGCATCACCGTGTGCAACGTGCCCTCCTACGGGGAGAACACCGTCGCCGAGCACACCTTCAGCCTCATCCTGGCGCTCTCCCGAAGGCTCGCTGTTGCCACGCGGCGCGCCTCGTACGGGGACTTCTCGCTATCGGGCTTGATGGGCTTCGACCTGCGGGAGAAGACGCTCGGGGTCGTCGGGGCGGGCAACATCGGCCTGCACGTGATCCGGATCGGACGCGCCTTCGGCATGGAGGTGCTCGCCTACGACGCCCGACCCCATGACCTGCTCGCCGAAGTGCTCGGGTTCCGTTACGCCTCTCTCGACGAGCTCCTGTCCCGCTCAGACGTGATCAGCCTCCACGTCCCCTACCGCCCGGAGACCCACCATCTCCTGAATCGGGAACGCTTCATGATGCTGAAGCCGGGAGCCCTCGTCATCAACACCGCCCGCGGTGCCCTGGTCGACACCGTCGCCCTCCTTGAGGCCCTGGAGACGGGCCAGGTCGGAGGTGCGGCCCTCGACGTGATCGAAGGCGAGGAACAGCTCATGGAAGAGCCTCAGATGTTCCACCTGCCCGACACCGAGGAGCGTCTGCGCCAGCTGCTCAGCGGCCACGTGCTCGCCAAGCGCGACAACGTCATCCTCACGCCACACATCGCCTGGTACAGCAAGGAAGCCCTCGAGCGGATCCTCGACACCACCGCCTCGAACATCCGCGCTTACCTCGCCGGGGCTCCCACCAATGTGATCAGCGCCAATAGCTGAAGACGGTCAGTTACCGCAATCTCCTGGTTCTCGTCACTTCGCTACCGCGAAGCAGCTGACACGGGTGGCACCGGAAAGCCGCAAACGGGCGCGTAACCGCAGTCGACGGTTGTGGGACGACACCGATGTCGTGCCGGTGACGGGAATGGCAACCATTTGGCCGACAAGGGGTCGCTCGTGTTGAAACGGGCGCTGACACACAGCGAGTGGCTTGTGCGTCTCGCCGCCCTTGCCGTCCCCGCCACCGGCGGAAAGCCGGCGTTCAGCGGGAGACTACGGGACGCGCCGAGAGCGGGCGGCAGCGGCCTCAGCAGGGACGCTCGTCCGGCACGGACGTTGCGGCGTAACGAGTCGTGTCGCCATCAAAGGCCGTCGCGCACCCCGGATTGCAGAACCAGTAGTCGACGCCACCGAACACCCGATGCGCGGCGGCCGATTCCGGATCGACCGCCATGCCACAGACCGGGTCGACGGCGTTCGTCCGTCCGGTCAAGCTCACGGCCACCTCCCTAAAGTACTGGGGCTTCCCGTGGCGATGATCGGTCGCGGCGTAGCGCGCTGGGTTCTCCACGAAACGCTCCCTGCAGCGGTCCGAGCAGAACCAGTACGGCTTCGAACGGAACGTGACTCGTTCCGGCGCCTCGCGGGTACGCACCTGCATGCCGCACACCGGGTCGATCACGTAGCCGTGACCACCGCCGAGGCGCTCGCGGTTGCGGGCCAGCCACCACACGGCTACGGCGACACCGCAAAAGACGATGTCGAGATCGGTCGTGTAGTTCCAGGCGAACCGGGCCGACGTCACGTGGATCGTCCGTGCGCTCGGGATCGCGCCAAGGAGCCCGAAGATCCCTTCCGTGACGAGTCCCGCCACCACCATCGCCGCGTAGAGCAGACCGGCGAGACGCATCGTCAGCCGCAGTCCGTAGTACTTGCGGTAGATGAGGATCAACGGCATCGCGACGAGATCGGCGAAGATGAACGAGACCACGCCGCCGAAACTGATGCCGCCGGACCAGAGCGCCGCGGCGAGCGGCACGTTGCCGATTGAGCACACGAAGCTCGCCATGGCGATGAGCGGCCCGACGAGGGCGTTCTCGAGGACGGTCCAGATCCCGTGCCCGTGAACGAAAAGGACGTTCCACGCCGCGGTCGGAACGAGGACCGCGAGGAACCCGGCGGCCGCAAAACCGATGGCCAGCTCCCGGCGCAACATGGTGACGTCGGCGACGGCATAGCTCGCGGCGTCCGAGAGCGCCGCCGGGGAACGCAGAATCGCCGACCATGCCGTCGTGCCGGGTTCGTGCCCTTCGGCCGGCACACCCGGCGGCGAATTCTGGCCGGCGGCTTCCCGCTCGGGCCCGAGGAGACGGCGCCGCGCCGCCTCAACGAGCGGCTCGGAAAGGACAAAAGAGCCAGCGAAGGCGATGAGAACGATCATCAATGGGCCGCCGACGAACTCCGCGACCAGGAACTGCCAGCCCAGTAAGACGAGGATCACGATCCCGAGTTCGACGACGAGATTCGTCGAGGCGATCATGAACACCATCGCGGCGACGAAGTCCGCCCCCTTCGCGAAGAGCGACTTTGCCATCGCCGAGGCGGCGTACGAGCAACTCGAGGAGACGACGCCGTAGAAGGCGGCACGGCCGACCGCCGCCGGTCGATGGTTGCCCAGCTTGGCCAGCATCCGGGATCGCGGCACGAACGCCTGGACGAAACCCGAGAGCGAGAAGCCGAGCACAAGCGCCCAGAGGGTCTCCCAGAACATGTAAGCGGTCTCTTTCAGGCCGCGTCCGACCTCGACCAACGGGGAGACGATGGCGGCATCGATCACGAGCGCACCAGCCGGGCGATCGCCGCCGAAGCTTCGTCGATCATCTCCTCGGCTGTCGTCCCGCCTTCGGCCACGGCGTGCGCGACACAGTGGGACAGGTGCTCGGCGACCAACGCCAGCGCGACGGCCTGGAGGGCGCGGGTCGTCGCCGCGATCTGGTCGAGCACGTCGATGCAGTAGCGGTTCCCGGCAACCATGCCCTGCAGTCCGCGGATCTGCCCCTCGATCCGCCGCAGCCGCTTCTGGATGGCGGCCTTCTCATCCACATAGCCCGGCAGGGTCGTCCTGCTGCGTTCGGCCACGCTCGTGAGCTTATACCTATGGGGGGTATCTACGCCTGCCGTCGGAACGCTGCGGCGGGGCAAAGTCGAGGTCCAGGTCCGCCGACCCGGGCCGGCGTCTAAGACCGGCGGCCCCGGACCAGGGCGTCGATCGCCACCGCTTCGCCGTCGGGCGTCGTGACCACACGACGGACTTGCTCGGCGCGCTCGATCTCGAGGACCCCGGCGAGCTCCTCCGCCACGTCCTTTGGCCCGAACAGGACGGCAGGATCCTGCGGGCCGCCGTAACCACAAGCAAGGTTCGAGCGGTCGTGACCGACGACGAGCATCGTCCCCCCCGCCGCGACGGAGCCGGCGATGCGGCCGAGGACCTGGCGACGAAGGTCGGCGGGCAGCTGCAGGTAGAGCACGACGACGAGGTCGTAGCGCGCCGGCGGTTCCCACGCCACGACGTCGCCCTCCACCCATTCGACGGCGACGCCGCGGGCCACGGCCAATCGGCGTGCCTTGTCAAGGCCGACGGCGGAGAAGTCCAAGCCGACCACCTGCCACCCCTGCTCGGCGAGCCAGATGGCGTTACGGCCCTCGCCGCACGCCACGTCGAGGGCGGTCCCCGGCTCGAGGTTGCTGACCTCCTCCACGAGGAAGCGGTTCGGGCCAGCACCCCACACGAGCTCGCTGCCTCGGTACCGGCTATCCCACGCTTCGGCGTCCATCGTCACTCATCGTTCCCGTTGACTGCAGCCGGCAATCGAGACTACCGGCGGGACAACTGCCCGAGGCGGACGGGCGCCTGGGGACGGGGCAGACGAGACGCCCCCAAGAGTTTCCGCGAGGGCGCGCCGATCGGCGAGAATTCCCCCAACCCCACAGAGAGGGCATCGACTTGGCGAATGGAAGCGGTCACCCCGGCAGCCGCGCCCACGTCATCGTCCGCGGGCGGGTCCAGAACGTCTTTTTCCGGGCTGCGTGCCGAGAGCAGGCGACGCGCCACAAGGTGAGCGGCTTCGTCTCCAACCTTCGCGACGGACGGGTCGAAGGCGTCTTCGAAGGCGAGCCCGATGCCGTGCGCGCCGTCGTCGAGTGGTGCCGGCACGGACCGCCGGATGCGGCCGTGGAATCGATCGAGGTGACCTTCGAAGAGCCGGTAGGCGAGGTCGGATTCCGCGTCCGCTAAACGGCGACCGCTGCCCAAGAGTCGCGGCCCTCACCGCGCTTCGCCGCGGGCCCCTCGAACCTCACACCGGCCGGCGAGCACGCCGGCGGCCGCGGTCCGGCCGGCTCACCAGGGCCCGTACTCGGCCATGTTCGCGGCGCGCAGCGCGGTGACGTAACCCGCCCGCTCGTAGTCCGCCCCGTCTGCCGAAGCTGGAACGGCGAGCTGCCCGCGAACCGCGTCGAGGGTGGCGAATCCCTTTTCCTCCATCCAATCCACGAGGCCGTCGATGAGCACGGTCGCGTACTCGGGACCGTGGCGCAAAAGAGCCGAAGCCGTCATGACGACGTCGGCGCCGGCGAGCAGGAACTTGCCCACGTCGACCGGCGTCTCGACGCCGGTAGTCGCCGCCAGGGCAGCGTGCACCCGCCCGTAGAGGAGAGCGATCCACGTACGCGGCAGACGGCCCTCGCCCGGTTGGGAGAGGCCGATCTGGGGCACGACCGTGAGCGTGTCAGGATCGATGTCCGGCTGCAGGAACCGGTTGAACAGCACGAGGGCGTCCGCACCGGCCTCGTCGAGCCGCAACGCCATCTCGCCCGTCGAGCTGAAATGCGGGCCCAACTTGACCGCGACCGGCACGCCGACCGCGTCCTTCACGCTCCGCAGGACCTCGAGGTGGCGGTTCTCGACGTCACGACCCGAGATACGCGTGCTGCCGGGCAGGTAGTAGATGTTCAGCTCGACCGCCGCTGCCCCGGCGTCCTGCAATCGGCGGGCGTACTCGACCCAACCGCCGGGGGTGATGCCGTTGAGGCTCCCCAACACCGGGATCTCGACGGTAGCGGCGGCACGCTCGAGCACGCTGAGGTAGTGGCGCGGCCCGGGCTCGTCCTCCGAGGAGGCCGGGAAGTACGAGAGCGACTCGGCAAAGCTGTCGGTACCGACGTCGATCAGCCGCGCGTTTTCCGCCGCCTCCCGGCGGACCTGCTCTTCGAACAGTGAGAAGAGCACCACGGCGCCGACGCCGGCGTCGGCGAGGCGCCGCACGCCGTCCACCGTCCAAGAAAGCGGCGAGGCCGAGGCGACTAGCGGGTTGCGCAGCTCGAGGCCCATGTACCTCGTCGAGAGGTCCATCAGTGCTCCTTGCGGGCGTCGGCAGCGAAGTGATCGGCTCCGTGGGTTGCCATTTCCTCGTAGACGTCCCACTGCCGGGCGACCGCCTCTTCGCCAAGGACGTGCAAGCGCTCGGCCTCCGTCGGATTGGTGTTCATGAGCGAGCGATAGCGCAGCTCGCGGCTCGTGTACTCGCTGAGCGGAAGGCGCGGCCGTGGCGAGTCGAGCAGGAAGGGGTTGCCGCCCGCGGCGCGCACCACCGGGTCGTAGCGGACGAGCGGCCAGTAGCCGCTCGCCACGGCCCGGTACTGCTGGTCGAGCCCTTTGCGCATCTCGATACCGTGGGCGATGCAATGGCAGTAGGCGAGGACGAGCGAGGGGCCGTCGTAGGCCTCCGCCTCGCGGAACGCGGTCAACGTCTGCTGCGGGTCGGCGCCGAGTGCCACCCTGGCGACGTAGACGCTGCCGTAGGAGATCACCTGGAAGGCGAGATCCTTCTTCGGCACGGTCTTGCCGGACGTGGCGAACTTGGCGACGGCGCCGAGCGGTGTCGACTTCGACATCTGGCCGCCGGTGTTCGAGTACACCTCCGTGTCGAGCACGAGCACGTTGACGTTGCGGCCGCTCCCGAGCACGTGGTCGAGCCCGCCGGACCCGATGTCGTAGGCCCAGCCGTCGCCGCCGACGATCCAGATGCTCCGCCGGATGAGATAGTCGACGACGCTGCGCAAGTCGTCGGCGGCGGTCCCGTCGACGCCCGTAAGCCGCCGCTTCAACTCCGCGACCCGCTCCCGCTGGGCGCGCAGTTCCGACTCACGCAGCTGGGATGCGGCGAGAATCTCGTCGACGAGCTCTGGTCCGAGGGCCTCGCGCAGCTCGCCGAGACGCCGCCGGGCCAGGGTGACGTGCCCGTCGGCGGCGAGGCGCAGACCGAGCCCGAACTCGGCGTTGTCCTCGAACAACGAGTTCGACCAGGCGGGCCCGCGGCCGTCGGCATCGGTCGTCCACGGCGTCGTCGGCAGGTTGCCGCCGTAGATCGACGAGCAGCCCGTCGCGTTGGCCACCATCAGCCGGTCGCCGAACAGCTGCGAGAGCAGCTTCAGGTACGGCGTCTCGCCACAGCCTTCGCAAGCGCCCGAGAACTCGAACAGCGGCTCGAGGAATTGGGTGCCGCGCACCGTCCCGAAGTCGACGCGGGAGCGGTCGGTCGCCGGCAGGGTCTCGAAGAAGGCGATGTTCTCCCGCTCGCCGGCGACGAGCGGCTCCCGCTCGGTGAGATTGATCGCCTTGCGGACCGGATCGCCCGGGGTCTCGATCGGGCACGCCTCGACGCACAAGCCGCAGCCCGTGCAGTCCTCGACGTAGACCTGCAGCGTGTAACTGGTGTCGGGCAGGCCGACAGCGTTGAGAGGTGCCGAGCGGAACCCGTCCGGCGCCCCCTTGAGGTGGGACTTGTCGTACTGGCGGACGCGGATCACGCTGTGCGGGCAGACGAAGCTGCAGTTCCCGCACTGGATGCAGGTCTCCGGCTCCCAGTGGGCGACGAACTCGGCGATGTTCCGCTTCTCGTAGGCGGCGGTGCCGCTCGGATAGGTGCCGTCGATGGGCAGCGCGCTCACCGGGAGGGCGTCACCCCGGCCGGCCATCATCTCGGCCGTGACCGTGCGGACGAACTCCGGCACGTGATCAGGCACGATCGGCGGCAGCTCACGGGTCGCGGTCACTTTCTCCGGCACCTCGACGCGGTGCAGGCCTTCAAGGGCGCGGTCGACAGCGGCATGGTTCTTCTTCACCACGTCTTCGCCCCGCCGGCCGTAGGTCTTGACGATCGCCTTCTTGATCCGGTCGATCGCTGTCTTGCGCGGCAGTATCCCAGAGATCGCGAAGAAGCACGTCTGTAAGACGATGTTCGTCCGCCCGGCCATGCCGACCTCACGGGCGATCCGGCTGGCGTCGACCACATAGAGATCGATGTGCTTGGCGATGATTTGCTCTTGGACCGGGCGGGAAAGCGTGTCCCAGACCCCTTCCGGCGGATAGGGGCAGTTGAGGAGCAACGTCGCGCCCGGCGCCGCCGGGCCCAGCACGTTCGCCCGCTCGAGCAGACCAAACTGGTGACAGCCGACGAAGCTCGCCTGACCGACGAGATAGGGCGCCCGGATCGGCTTCGGCCCAAAGCGCAAGTGCGACACGGTCTGCGAACCGGACTTTTTCGAGTCGTAGACAAAGTAGCCCTGGGCGTTCAAGCCTTCTTCGTCACCCAGGATCTTGATGGTGTTCTTGTTGGCGCTGACGGTCCCGTCCGAACCGAGACCGAAGAAGATCGAGCGGACCGTCTCGACCGACTCGATGTCGAGCGAGGCGTCGTAGGGAAGGCTCGTCCCGGAAACGTCGTCGTTGATGCCGATCGTGAACCTGCGGCGCGGCCGGTCGAGGCCGAGCTCGTCGAACACGCCGCCCACCATCCCCGGGGTGAACTCCTTCGACGACAGCCCGTAGCGGCCGCCGACCACGAGCGGCATCTCGGCGCGGCTGCCCTCGGCGACGGCGTCGCTGAGCGCGGCGACTGTGTCCAAGAAGAGCGGCTCGCCCTGCGAGCCGGGCTCCTTCGTCCGGTCGAGCACGGCGATGTGCCGCACGGTCGTCGGAAGTGCCGTGGCAAGTGCCCGGGCCGGGAACGGACGGAACAGGCGCACCTGGACCACGCCGACCCGCTCGCCACGGGCGTTCAGCGCCGCCACCGTCTCGCCGGCAGTCTCCCCTCCCGATCCCATGATGACGAGCACCCGCTCGGCTTCGGGGTGCCCGGCATAGTCAACGACGTGGTATCGCCGGCCGGTGCGTTCGGCGAGGCGCGCCATCGTCTCCTCGACGGCATCCGGCACACGGGCGTAGAAGGGGTTCACCGTCTCGCGCGCCTGGAAGTAGACGTCGGGATTCTGGGCCGTGCCCCGGATGAACGGGCGCTCCGGCGAGAGCGCCCGGTCGCGGTGCGCCCGGATGAGTTCTTCCGACACGATCCCGGCGAGGTCTTCGTCGGAGAGCGTCTCGATCGTGTTCAGTTCGTGCGAGGTGCGGAACCCGTCGAAGAAGTGCAGGAACGGCACCCGCGTGGCGAGAGTCGTGGCGTGCGCGACGGCCGCCAGGTCGTGGGCCTCCTGCACCGACGCCGAGGCGAGCATGGCGAAGCCCGTCTGGCGGACCGCCATCACGTCGGCATGGTCGCCGAAGATCGACAGTCCCTGGGCCGCGAGCGACCGCGCCGCGACGTGGATCACCGCCGGCGTCAGTTCGCCAGCGATCTTGTACATGTTCGGGATCATGAGCAACAGGCCCTGCGACGCAGTGAACGTCGTCGCCAGGGCGCCGCTCTGCAACGCGCCGTGAAGCGCGCCCGCCGCGCCTCCTTCGCTCTGCATCTCGAAGACGGTCGGCACGGTGCCCCAGAGGTTGGTCCTCTTGTGGCTCGCCCACTCGTCGGCGAACTCCGCCATCGGCGACGACGGAGTTATCGGGTAGATGCAGCAGACCTCGCTGAGCCGGAATGCCACCGAGGCCGCGGCCTCGTTGCCGTCGATTGTCACGCGCATTTCAGTTCGCCTCCGCCACCATCTCGATCGCATGCACCGGACATTGTTCGTAACACGCACCGCAGCCGGTACAGCGGTCGTAGTTGAACCGGTAGCGATTCCCGACGCCGAGCTTGATCACGGCATCCTCTGGACAAGAACCCAGGCAGCCATCGCATTCGAAGCAGTTGCCGCACGACAGGCACCGGCCCGCCTCGTACGCCGCCTCGTCAAGGGAGAAACCGCCCAGCACCTCGGCGAAATCCGCGGCACGCTCCTCGGGGGCGAGCTCCGGCTGCTGGCGACGGGCGTTGTCGCCGAAGTACCACAGGTGCAGCCGCTCGAACGGCACGAGGTCATGCTTGGCGACGTTCAACACAGGAGCGCCCTGCAACCAGCGGTCAATGTGGCGGGCGGCTTTCTTGCCGTGGCCGACGCCGACCGTGACGGTGCGCTCGCTCGGCACCATGTCGCCGCCCGCGAACACGCCGGCGCAACCGGTCTCGAGCGACGCCGACACCTTGACGGTGCCGTCGTTTTCGAACTCCACCCCCGGCACCCGGCGCAGGAACTCGGTGTCGGTCTCCTGCCCGAGCGCGAGGATCACCGTGTCCGCCGTGAGCGTCTCAAACCGACCAGTCGGCTGGGGGAAGCCCGACTCGTCGAGTTCCATCACCTCGACCCGCATCTCCGGACCGTCCATCGCCTTGATCGTCCGCAGCCAGTTGATCCGCACGCCTTCACGTTCGGCGTCTTCGGCCTCCTCGGCATGGGCCGGCATCTGAGCACGCGTGCGCCGGTAGACGATCAGCGCCTCGTCCGCCCCGAGCCGCTTGGCGACCCGGGCGGCGTCCATCGCGGTGTTGCCACCGCCATAGACCGCGACGCGGCGACCGATCACCGGCCGCTCGCCAGAGGCGACGCTGCGCAGGAACGACAACGCGTCGAGCATCGGGCCGGTGTCGCGGGCAGGGATCTCGACCCGCCGGGACAGGTGCGCGCCCACGGCGACGAACACAGCGTCGAAGTGACCTTCCTCCCTTTCGCTGACGAGATCGACCACGCGGTGATCGCCCGTCATCTTCACGCCGAACGCCGCGATCCGGTCGAGCTCGGCACCGAGCACGTCACGGGGCAGGCGGTACGACGGGATGCCGTACCGCATCATCCCGCCCGGTTCGGTTCCCGCATCCCGGATCTCGACTTCGTGGCCGAGTCGCGTCAAGTGGTACGCCGCCGACAGTCCGCTCGGACCGGCCCCGATCACGAGGACACGTTTGCCGCTGCGCACCGCCGGCGGGTCGAACTTCCAGCCCTTGTCGAGCGCGAGGTCCCCGAGGAACCGCTCGACCGCGTGGATCGCAACGGCGCTGTCGAGGCTGGCCCGGTTGCAGACGACCTCGCAGGGGTGATAACAGACCCGCCCGTGGACGGCCGGCAGGGGGTTGTTCGTGACGAGCTCACGCCAAGCCTGCTCGTGACGACCCGCCCGGGTGTGCGATAGCCAGGCTTGGATGTTCTCGCCGGCCGGACAGCCGGCGTTGCACGGCGGCAACAGGTCGACGTAGACGGGGCGTCGCTCGCGGACGGGGCCGGAGTGCGTGGGCCCGTGCGCCAGATCCGGCAACAAGGCAACATCCCACAACGGGCTGGTCATGACTGTTTCCACTCCTTTAGGGCCATGTCGGTCAAGCTAGCGGGCCGAGCACCGCCCGGCCAGCCAATTAGCGGGCTGACCTGCAGCTCGGACGCCAGCCGACCGCACGGGCTCGGCTCTACCGGCAACGACTGACCTCGAGATCGGTCCTCGCGACCGTCCTCCGGTCGCGTCCCCGGCGAGGCACGCCAGGACTCCGGGTCCTGCGGGCCGTCAACCGGAAAGGGCAAGCTCCCAGCAGCAACACCTCAGACGATCTCCGCGCAATAGCGCGAGGATGCGGCGATTCCCCGCGATGACGAGGCCCGCCGCTTTGGCGTGCACCGCCACCGCTACGAGCACAGCCGCGCTTCAATCGTACTTGACGGTCACCTGGGACCTAAGTCCCTATTTCCCCTGTGTTCCTTCGCGTCGGTGCCCGTCTGGCGTCAACCGTGGTGGCGGTGGCCCCCGTGACCGTGGTCACCGGACGCTGGTCCAAAGCCGCCTGAACCCCGTCCGAAGCCGAAGCCGCCGAAATCGCGGCCGCAACGGAACGGCGGGCCCGAGCCGAACAGCCCGTGGGCGCGGCTGCCGACGATGACCACCTCACTCGCCGACACCGTCGTCCCCGACGTCGTGCCGAAAACGCCGACGAACTCGCCCTGCAACACGTTGGCGATAGAGGGAGCCGAAACGCCGTACTCGGCGTAGGTCGTCGAAGCCGTGACGTCGACGGTCATCGTTGTGCCGTTCCAGGTCAAGACCGTGAAGCCTGCAGACGTCGGAGTGGCCTGGACAACACCCGCCGTCGCGAAACCGTGATTTGGCCGCGGCGGCACGATGACGACCTCAACCGCCGTCACCGTCGTCCCCGAGATCGTGCCGAAGACCCCGACGAACCCGCCCTGCGTCACGTCGGCGAGCGAAGCAGTGGACACACCACGTTCGAAATAAGTCGTCGAAGTCGTGACGTCGACGATCATCGTTGTCCCGTTCCAGGTCAAGACCGTGAAGCCTGCAGACGTCGGGGTGGCCTGGACGACGCCCGCCGTCGCGAAACCGTGATTTGGCCGCCGCGGAACGATGCCGACTTCGCTCGCCGTCACCGTCGTCCCCGAGATCGTGCCGAAGACGGCGACGAGCTCACCTTGCGTCACATCGGCCAGCGTCGGGCTCGAGACACCGCGCTCGGCGTAGGTTGTCGAAGCCGTGACATCGACGGTCAGCGTCACGCCGGAGCGCGTCGTGATCGGGAAGGCGTTGTCGGCGGGCGGAGCCGCCACCACACCGGCAGCCGCCGGCTGAAAGCCGCCGCCTCTTGGCATCCAGTTGACGACCTCACTCGCCGTCACCGTCGTCCCCGAAAGCGTGCCGAAGACGGCAACAAGCTCGCCTTGCGTCACGTCGGCCAGCGTCGGGCTCGAGACACCGCGCTCGACGTAGGTCGTCGAAGCTGTGACGTCGACGGTCAGCGTCGCGCCTAGGCGCGTCATCATCGGGAAAGCATTGTCGGCGGGCGGAGCCGCCACGGTGCCGGCCGCCGCTGGGCGACCACCGAGACCGCGGGGGTGGTGCAGCGGCCTGACCGACCCGGCCGCGACGCCGGTGAAAGCCGCAGAAAGCCCGACCACCAATCCGACGGCGACGAGCCCACGCGCTGCGGGCGCGAGGACACGCCCACGACGGAGGAACCCAGCAGAGCGAAGCATTGCCACCTCCCGGTCGACCTGGCGACATTCTCGCAGGCCGCGTCGTTGCGTCCGTTAGAGGACTGTTAGGGACCTGCAAAACCCCCTGGACTCGTCACGGTCTCGGCCAGGGGGCCCAGGCCAGGTGATCCGTTTCGCGCTCCCCGCCTGACCGATAGTGACTGACCCGCTCGAGTCCGGAGGCCCCGGGCCGCGCTACCGGCTCGCCGGCCTGTCGCCGCGGCCGACGCCAGTCTCCAAGATCCGTACGACATCGCAACGGATCCCGGCGGACAAGGCGTCTCGTGCCGGTCGATAGCGCGAACTCCGTCACCCTCGGCGTCGCACTCACGGCTCCCGCTCACCGCCGAGGACGGTCCCGGGTGCCTGGGAGGCGCCAGCGGCACGGATCCGAGGCGCCCTCGACCAGGTCGCGAGGATCGAACCAGCGATAATCATCGGAAAGCCGATCCCGATGCCGAGCGTGAAGGGCTCCCCGAGGGCGGCGACACCGAGCAGGACCGCGACGGCCGGGTTGACGTAGGTGACGACCATGGCCCGGGTTGGCCCGATCTCCCTGATCAGGGCGAAGAACAACAAGAAAGCCCCCACGGTGCACACGACCGACAACATGGCGACTGACTCGGCAGTCTCGGCAGGGAAGGTGCGCGGCAGGTGGGCCAGTCCGAATGGCAGGTAGACGAGGGCGGTGATCACCATGGAGGCGGTGACGACCTCGTAGCCCGGCGTCTTGGCGAGACGCCGGGCGACGATCATCGGCGCGACGGCATAGCCGACCGAGCAGAGGACGACCTCGCCCATCGACCCGAGGTTCGGCCGCCCGACGCCGACGCCGGCGAGAATGACGACGCCGGCGAAGCCGAGGGCCAGCCCAAGGACCCTGCGTCCACCTGGGCGCTCGTGACCAAGCGCCCAGGCGATCACCGCCCCGAAGATCGGCGCGGTCGCGATCAGCAAACCCGCGAGCGAGCTCGTCAGCCTCTGCTCCGCAGTGGAGAGCAGGAGCCAGGGAACGGTGATCTCCGTGAACGTGTAGCCGAGGACGGCGGGCCAGTGGTCGAGCAGTGCGCGTAGAAGGCGGCGGTGGAGCGCAAACGGCAGAAGGATCAGCGAGGCGAGCCCCGTACGCAAGAAGACGAGTGTCGCCGGTTCGAGGTCGCGGACGGCGATCCGGATGAAAAAGTAGGGAAGTCCCCAGATCACCGCGAGTGCGATGAAAAGCGCCCAAGCGCGTTTCGACATGCCGGCTAGGCGCGGCCGTCACCGGGACCGAGCAGGGCGGCTCGGACACACCGCCGAAATCCCGCCGACGAAGAGCGCGAGCACATGACTCTACGGTAGAGGTTCCGGTTAATCCCCCAAGAGGATCGGTGTCGTAGCTGCGGCCGGCGCGCCGAAGGGACAAGACTTGGAGACGTGCTCACGTCACCGACGCTGCGCGGGCGTTTCGTCCAGCTCGAGCCGCTCGATGCCCGCCACATTCCCGGTCTCGTCGCGGCTGCCGCCGAGGATCGCGCCTCGTTCATTCTCAGCGCGGTCCCCGACGGCCTCGACGAGGTGAGGCGCTACGTCGCCGAGAACTCCGAGCTGGCGTCGTCGGGACGTCAGATCCCATTCGCCGTTCGCCTGCTCAGCTCCGACCGGATCGTCGGCGCGACCCGTCTCATGGACCTCGAGGTCTTCCGGTGGCCACCCCCCTGGCCGCCGGGAGTGATGAGGGGACCGGCGCCGTCGGACGACACCCCGCCGACGGTCGCCGAGATCGGCGGCACCTGGTACGCGGCGTCGGCGCAACGAACCGTCGTCAACACCGAGTGCAAGCTGTTGCTCCTCTCCTACGCCTTCGACACCTGGGGGGTCCTGCGCGTCACCATGAAGACCGACACGCGCAATGAACGGTCCCGCGTCGCGATTCTGCGGATCGGGGCGCGCTTCGAGGGGATTCGCCGCGTCCACGCGCCGGCCGTGGACGGCGCGGTGCGGGACACCGCCTACTACTCGATCGTCGCCGCCGAGTGGCCGGAGGTTCGCGCCCGGCTCGAATCGCTGCGCGACCGGTAGGCCCTGGCGCGGAGAGTGGCTGCCGGCCTGTGCCGGGGTTCCGGCACGCCTTCCGGTTCAGTTCAAGCCGTCCAGCCGTAGCAGCAGCGCCTCGACGAGGAGCGTCTCGTTCGGGTTCCGCGAGAGGCGGGCCGCGGCCGCGTCGATCTCCTGACATGCCGCGACGAGCGAGGCGGCCCGGCGCGCCGGAAGGTTCTCGACGCCGAGCCGGAAACGGTAGGCGGAGGCGAGTGTCGCTAGTCCGGCGCGCAGTTCGTCCGTTCGCACCTGGCGCTGCTCCCGGCGATGACGCTCCTCGATGGCCCGCCGCCCCGGGGCCCGGCGCTCGCCCGCGAGCTCGGCAGCCGCGTCAACGGCATCGAGCTCCGCAGCTTGACGAGCGCTGAGTACGACGAGGAGCTCGTCCGTCGCGGCAAGGAGCTCCGCCGCGAGTGTTGCCACGGTCACCCCGGTCCCGTCGAGTCGCTCGGGAACTGCGCGCCAACGCGCCTCACGGGACGCGAACCCGGGATCCTCGACGAGCAGACGCGCCCGGTCAAGTCGCCCGTTCGCCGCTGAAGCCGCCGCGATCGCGACCTCCTCCGCCGCGCCGTCGGCGCGCAGCGCGGCGGCGATGGCTTCGGCGTCGAGGGGGGAGAACTCCACCTCGACACATCTGCTCGCGATTGTGACGAGCGCGGGCGCCCGCGCATCGGCGAGAACGATGATCACCGTCGTCGCGGGTGGTTCCTCGATCGTCTTCAGCAGTGCCGGCGCGGCACGGTCGACGAGATGGAAGTCGGTCAGGACGAGAACCTGACGGCTCGCGGTCCGCGGCGTCCGCTGGGCCAGCTGGACGACCTCTCTCGCCTCCTCAACGAGGATCGATGCGCCGTGTCGCTCAACGAACACAACGTCGGGATGGCCCCCCATGACGACCGCGCGACATGACGGGCAATCGCCACACCCCCCGTGCGGACAGACGAGCGCCGCCGCGAACGCCCTCGCCGCGTCGCGTTTGCCTGATCCCGGCGGACCGACGAAGAAGAAGGCGTGCACGGGTGAGGCAACAAACGAGCCGAGAACCGCTCGGGCCCGCGGTTGGCCGACGATCCGGTCGAGCACCGGGGGAGACCCGACTGAGAGATCCGAGCCCGACGCCTTTCTCAGCACGCCCTCACCGAACGTCTTCCCCGCCGACCAGGCCGAGGCGTTCGGCCACGACGGAGCGCACGCGGCGGGCCACCACCTCAATCGGCTCCGAGGCGTCAACGACCGCCCAGCGGTCGGGATTGCTGCGCGCAATGGCCCGAAAGCCCTCGGTGACCCGCGCGAAGAAGACCGCGTCCTCCCGCTCGATGCGATCCTCGGGATCGACCCGCCGCGCCACCCCCACTTCGGCCGGCAAGTCGAGCAACACCACGAGATCGGGTTCAAGTCCGGCGCAACTGAGGTCGTTCGCCCCGGCGATCTCGGCGAGCGGCAGACCCCGACCGTACCCCTGGTAGGCCAACGTCGAGCCAGAGAAGCGGTCGCACACGACGTCGCGTCCGGCAGTGAGCCAAGGCTTGATCTTCTCGGCGACGTGCTGGGCGCGGGCCGCGAGCATCAGCATCAGCTCTGCCCGCGCTTCAATCGGCGCGAGGTCGCGCCCGAGCAGGATGGCGCGAATCTGCTCACCGATCTCCGTTCCTCCGGGCTCACGTGTCAACTCCGCGCCGAGACGTGCCGCGAGCAGCGCTGCTTGCGTCGACTTGCCGCATCCCTCGCCGCCCTCTAAGGCGATGAACTTCCCGCGCCCGTCCATCGCACCGACACTACGACACCGGGAGTTCGCGGCGATCCGCCGCCGATGCCGCTAATGCGACAAGCCGCGGCGCGCGACCGCCTTCCCTGCGCGCTTGGTCGGTGGCGAAACCTTCGCCTGGGCCTTTTTCACTCCGGCTTTTTTCACTCCGGCCTTTTTCACTCCGGCCTTTTTCACTCCGGCCTTTTTCACTCCGGCCTTTTTCTTCGCGGATCTCCCCCATCCGGATTTCTTCGCGCCGCGCCCCCGGGAAGCGGCCCCCGGCCCGGCCGCGCGCCGCTCGGCGAGCAGCTCCGCGGCCCTTTCGAGCGTCATCGTCTCGGGGTCGTCGCCACGTCGCAACGAGGCGTTCACGGTCCCGTCGCTGACGTAGGGACCGAAACGGCCGACGCGCAGGACAATCGGCAATCCCGACTCCGGATCGGCACCGATCTCCCTGCTCGCGCTGCTGCCCGCGCCTGCGAAACGGCGCTGCTTGGGGCGCGCGAAGAGTTCGCGCGCCCCGGCGAGATCGATCGCCAATAGCTGCTCCTCGGTCTCGAGGCTGCGCGAATCGCTGCCGCGCTGCAGATACGGCCCGTAGCGGCCGTTGCGGGCGACGATCTCCTCTCCAGTGGCGGGATCTACACCGACGACCCGGGGCAGCCGGAGCAACTCGAGCCCTTCTTCGAGAGTCAGCGATTCCGGGTCCATCGACTTGAAAAGCGACGCCCTTGGGGGTTTCACGCCCTTGGCACCCGCCTCGCCGAGCTGGACGTACGGCCCGAAACGCCCGTTGCGGACCGAGACGACGAGCCGGGTTTCGGGATCGGTCCCGAGCTCACGATCGCCCGATGGCTTGGCGATCAGCTCGAGGGCGCGTTCGAGCGAGAGCTCGTCGGGGGCAATCTCCGCCGGGATCGAGGCGCGGTCCTCGCCGCGCTCGACGTACGGGCCGAACCGGCCAATCCGGATCACGACCGGCGTCCCGGCGCTGTCCGCGCCGAGGGGGATCGAGTTGACCTCGCGGGCGTCGATCGCGCCGAGGCGCTCGAGGACCGCCTGTTTCAGGCCCCGTCGCCCTTCGACTGAGGTCGCGCGGCCCGAGGCGGAGGCCGTGGCCGGGCCTCCTTTGTCGCCGAAATAGAAGCGTTCGAGCCAGGGGGTCGCCTGCTCGGCGCCCGCGGCGATCTCGTCGAGGTCGTCTTCCATGGCAGCGGTGAAGTTGTAGTCGACGAGCGAGGGGAAGTGCGTCTCGAGCAGCCCGACGACGGCGAAGGCAAGGAAGGACGGGACGAGGGCACTGCCCTTCTTCCAGACGTAGCCGCGGTCCTGGATCGTCCCCAAGATGCTGGCGTAGGTCGACGGCCGTCCGACGCCGAGCTCCTCGAGGCGTTTCACGAGCGACGCCTCGGTGTAGCGCGGTGGGGGTTTGGTGACGTGGCCCTCGCGGGCGAACGATTGGAGCGCGAGCGACTCCCCGGAGCGGACCGCCGGCAGCCTGACCTCGTCTTCGCGGCGCGGTTCGTCCGATTCGTCCTCGCCCTCCCGGTAGACGGCGAGGAATCCGGGCGAGGTGATGACCGTCCCCGAGGCGACGAACTCGGCCACGGTCCCCCTGGCGGCAACGCTCGTCTTGGCCGCCGTGGCGCCGACAATGCGGAGACGGGCCGTAAACCCGGTCGCGTCGATCATCTGCGAAGCGATCGTCCTCTGCCAGATGAGCTCATAGAGCCGACGCCCGTCGGCACCGGCCCCCGCCTCGATCGCAGCGGGGAGCCGGAAGCTGTCACCGGCGGGCCGGATCGCCTCGTGGGCTTCCTGGGCGTTCTTCACCCGACTGCGGTAGGTGCGCGCCCGCTCGGGGACGAGCGCGGCACCGTAGAGCTTCTTCGCTAGGTCGCGCGCCGCGGCGATCGCGCTCGCCGACAGCGTCGTCGAGTCTGTTCGCATATAGGTGATGCGGCCCTGCTCGTAGAGGCGCTGCGCGACGTTCATCGTCCGCTGCGCCGAGAATCCGAGCTTGCGCGCCGCCTCCTGTTGGAGCGTCGAGGTGATGAAAGGCGGTGGTGGCGAGCGGCGATACGGCTTCGTCTCGACGGCGCCGACCGAGAACGGCGCCGCCTCGAGCGCTCGGGCAAGCTCGGCGGACGAGGAGTCGCCGAGAAGGATCGGGCCTTCGACCTGGGCGAGCCGGCCGTCCGGCGTGAAGTCCGAACCGTCGGCGATCGGCCGGTCGCCGAGGCTCGCGAGGATGGCGGTCACCGTCTCACCCGCGGCGGTCGTGAAGACCCCGGCGAGACTCCACCACGTCCCCGGGCGGAAGCGCATGCGCTCCCGCTCCCGCTCGACGACGATGCGCGTCGCGACGCTTTGGACGCGCCCCGCCGACAGCCCCCGCATGATCTTCTTCCAGAGAACCGGCGACAGTTCGTAGCCGTAGAGGCGGTCGAGGATGCGACGCGCCTCCTGGGCGTCGACGAGGCGCCGGTCGAGTTCGCGCGGATGGTCGATGGCGTGCTCGATCGCGGCACGCGTGATCTCGTGGAAGACCATCCGCTTCACCGGTACCTGCGGCGAGAGCACCTCTTGCAGGTGCCAGGCGATCGACTCGCCCTCGCGGTCCTCGTCGGTGGCGAGGTAGAGCGTGCTCGCCTCCCGCAGGAGGGCACGCAGTTTCCGCACCTGGTCCCTTTTCTCGCCGGTGACGACGTACAGCGGCTTGAAGCCGTTGTCGACGTCGACCCCGAGCCGGGACCACGGCTCGGACTTGTAAAGGGCGGGGACCTCGGCGGCAGAACGCGGGAGATCACGGATGTGGCCGATCGACGACTCGACGAGATAGCCAGCGCCGAGGAAGCGCGCGATCGTTCTCGCCTTGGCGGGCGACTCGACGATCACCAGTGGCTTGGACACGGCGGAACCCTCCGGGACGGTGGCGAAGGATAACGGTGCCCGTCCCCTCCGGCCAGCACCCGAACGCCCGGCCGCCTCCGCGGGCGGGCGTCGTGAGTTGTAACGGCTCACGGCAACGTGTTCGATAGGAGCGTGGACGCTGCTCGCGGGGACGCTCCGCCGGCGCTGGGCGCGCCGCGCCGATGAGCGCCGTCACCAGCTCCGAGACCCTCGATCGCTGGCCACAGCCCCTCGACGAGGCGGCATTTTTCGACCTCGACAAGACCATCATGGCCAAGGACGCGATGGCGGCCCTCGGCGGGCCGTTGCGCAAGCGAGGCCTCATGAAGCGGCGCTCGCTCGCCCAGGTCGCCCTCGCCCAGGTCATCTACCTCATCTTGGGGTCGAACGACCGGCGGCTCGACCGCATCCGCGCCGCGGTGCTCCGGCTTACGAAGGGCTGGTCGCAGGCCGAGGTCGTCGCCATCGTGAACGACGCCCTCGAGAGCGTGCTCGAGCCGATCATCTACGACGAGGCGATGGACCTGATCGACGGCCACCACTCGGCGGGCCGCCAGGTCGTCATCGTCTCGGCCTCGCCGATCGAGGTCGTCCAACCGCTCGCCCGGCATCTCGGCGCCGACGCCACGATCGCCAGTGAAGCAGCGATCGACGCCAACGGCCGTTACACGGGCGAACTCGCCTTCTACGCCGCCGGGCCGCAGAAAGCAGACGCGGTGCGCGCCTATGCCTTGAGATTCGGGGTCGACCTCGCCCGCTCCTACGCCTACAGCGACTCGCTCACCGACCTGCCATTGCTCGAGATCGTCGGTCATCCGGTCGCGGTAAACCCCGACCGGGGCCTCGCCAAGGTCGCCGAGGAACGCGGCTGGGACGTCGAGAGCTTCGTCCGGCCGGTCCGCTTGCGCGACCGCGTCCGGGACCGGGTGCGCGCCGTGCCGCCACGGCCGGCCATCGCCATCGGGACGAGCACCGTCATCGTCGGCATCGGCGCCGCGGCCCTCGGCTGGTGGCTCCACTCCCGGCGGCGGACCGAGGCGGTCCTGCGCAAGGTGCGCGTCGCCTGAGCGCGAGCGCCGCCTCAGTCCGAGCTGAGCCGCCTCGCGACGATGACGCCGAGCGCGACGAGCACGGCGAGAATCAGGAGCTTTTTCAGCATGACCTCATCGTAACGGCAGCGGCGCGCCCCGCCGGGGCACCGCCACGACGAGTCGGGGTGCTACACGGTGAGCAGGTCGCGGGCCCCGGTGTCGCTCGAGGGGTGGCGGAGCTTGGACATCGCCCGTGCCTCGATCTGACGGATGCGCTCCCGGGTGAGGTTGAAGTGCTCGCCGACCTCTTCCAGGGTACGTGGCTCGCCACGGTCGAGCCCGAAGCGCAGACGCAGGATCTCCCGCTCCCGTTCGTCCAGCGGTGCGAGCAGACGGTTGATCTCGACCGGTAAGAGCGCGGTCGCCGCCATCTCGAAGGGGGATTCCGCCGAACGGTCCTCCACGACGTCACCGAGCTCGGCGTCCCCGTCCTCACGCAGTGGCTCGGAGAGCGAGAGCGGCTCGGCGCGGAAGCGCAGCGCCTCGATGAGTTTGTCCTCCGGCAGCTCGACCTCGGCCCCGAGCTCGGCGAGGGTCGCCGGACGGCCGAACTTCAGCTCGAGTCGCGCCTGGGCCTTTTGCACCCGGGCCAGGGTGTCGCCTGCGTGGACCGGCAACCGGATCGTCCGGCCGGTGTTGGCGATGCCCCGCGTGATCGCCTGGCGGATCCACCACGTGGCGTAGGTCGAGAACTTGAAGCCCTTGCGCCAGTCGAACTTCTCGACGGCGTGCATCAGGCCGAGGTTGCCCTCCTGGATCAAATCGAGCAGCGGCAGCCCCGACGCCTGGTACTTCTTCGCGATCGAGACGACGAGACGGAGGTTCGACTGGACGAAGGTGCGCTGGGCGTCGTCCCCCTGGCGGACGATTCGCCGCAGCTCGCGCCGACGCGTCGCCGTCATGCCCTTGGGCGGCTTAGCGAGCTCCTCTTCGGCCTGGCCGCGCCGCTCGATCGCCTGGGCCAGGCGTACCTCGTCATCTTTGGTGAGCAGCGGGTACTGGCCGATGTCAGTCAGGTACAGCCGGACGAGATCTTCCTCGTCGCGCTCGACTCGCTCCTTCGCCAATGCGGTCCGGTCCTCCGTGAGTTGACAGCCACTGGGAGCGGACTCCCGATGCCCAGATACCTAACGGCATCTTCAGTGGCGACGGTAACTGCACCGGTCCGATCCGCCGCGAATCTGGTGAAGTCCCAAACTCAGTGTAACGAGGTAGTCAAGGGGGTCCCGCACGGTCCTGAACAGGGATGACGCGACTCGGAGACCCTCAGGACGGGCGACGCCGCGGGCCGAACGGACCGGGGACCGCCTCGAGAAGCCCGCGCGCGGTTTTCGCCCGGCCACTCCCGCCCCGCCCGGCGCACAGCGCCTGCCCGTCGGCGGCGACGCCCTCGAGGTCGTCGAGGGCGCGGCGCAGCACCCGACGCAACGGGCCGTCACCGGGGCCTGCCGCTGCGGCGAGGTGCTCGCCGTAGGCGGCGGTCATCGCCGGATAGACGACGCCCAGGAGCGCATCGAGGAGCTCCCCGTCCCCGCCTTCGGCGACCAGGGCGTCGAGCGCCTCGTCGAGGCGACGGCCCGGCGAGCGGGTCAACTCCCCGGAACCGGCGAGACCGGCCGCGACCGGGAGCAGCGTCTCGAAAAGCGCGGCCCGGAAACCGTGGGCGAGGCTCGCCTCCGACAGGTAAACGACACTTCCGGCCTCGGCGCAGGAAGGGGCGCGCCCGCCCAGCCGAGCGAAGAGGCCGAGCTCCACGTAGCGGTAGCGACCGGCGAGATCCGCGGTCTCTTGAAGCGTCAACGGCCCGGTCACGACGACGCGCCGGCGCCGAAGGGGCGGCCCGAGCGGAAGCGGTTCGTGATCGGCATCCGACGGTCCTTGCCGAAGGCCCTGCTCGTCACCCGCGGTCCCGGCGGCGCCTGGCGCCGCTTGTACTCCGCCGTGTCGACGAGGTCGAAGATCCGGCGGACGGTCGCCTCCTCGAAGCCCTCGGCGACCAGGTCGGCGACGTTCGCGTGGCGCTCGACGTAGGCCTCGAGGATCGGGTCGAGCACGTCGTAAGGGGGGAGCGAGTCCTCGTCGCGTTGGTTGGGGCGCAGCTCTGCCGACGGGGGCTTCGCGAAGATCTCCTCCGGGATGAGTTGCCGTCCGGCCTTGGCGTTGCAGAAGCCCGCGAGGGCGTAGACGAGGAGCTTCGGGACGTCGCGGATCACGGCGAAGCCGCCGGCGGTGTCGCCGTAGAGCGTCGAGTAGCCGACCGCCGTCTCGCTCTTGTTCCCGGTCGTGAGGACGAGCCAGCCGAACTTGTTCGACAGCGCCATGAGGAGGGTGCCGCGGATCCGCGCCTGGAGGTTCTCCTCGGCGACACCCGGCGGCCGATCGCCAAAGCTCGGCGCCAGCAGTTCGAGCAACGTCTCGTGCGCCTTCTTGATCGGGATCACCAAGAGGTCGATACCGAGACCCTGTGCGAGGGCGGTCGCGTCGGCGAGGGACTCCAGGGAGGAAAAGCGCGAGGGCATCGCCACACCGTGGACGCGCGCCGGCCCCACGGCGTCGACGGCGATCGCCGCGACGAGCGACGAGTCGATCCCGCCCGAAAGCCCGACGACGCAGTCGGCAAAGCCGTTCTTCCCGACGTAGTCCCGCGTCGCCAGCACGAGCGCCTCGTAGGTCGCGGCGTCGCCCTCGAGTACCGTGGCGACCGTTGCGGCGGCCGGCGCGCGGCGCCCCTTCCGCCGCCCGCTGACCTCGACGACGCCCTGGCGCGAGCGGACCTCGTCTGAGAAGGCGACGTCGACGACGGCGATGTCCTCATTGAACTGGGCGAGGGAGGCGAGAAGCGAACCGTCGGGGTTGACGACCATCGAGCCCCCGTCGAAGACGAGCTCGTCCTGACCGCCGACGAGGTTGACGTAGACGATGGCGCACCCGGACTCGGCCGTCCGGGCAACGAGCATCTCCTCGCGCTCGGCTCGGACCCCGGCGCGATACGGCGAGGCGTTGAGCGACAACACGATCTTCGCCCCGCCGGCACGGAGCCGCGCCACCGGACCCTCGGGTGCCCAGGCATCCTCGCAGATCACGACGCCGACCGGCCCGCCGCCGATGGAAAAGACCGGTGAGTCGCCGGCACCGGGGACAAACCAGCGCTGCTCGTCGAAAACCCCATAGTTCGGGAGCAGTTCTTTCACCACAACGCCGCGCACCTCATGGTGGCAGCAGACCGCCGCCGAGTTGCGCAGACCTCCGGACTCGGCCACGTAGCCGACGACCGCCGCACATCCGCCCACCCCGGCCGCCACCGCCCGGACAGCTTCCTCGCTGGCAGCGACGAAGTCCGGCTCGAGCAGCAGGTCCTCGGGCGGATAGCCCGTCACGACGAGCTCGGGGAAGACCGCGACGTCGGCCCCAAGTGCCTCGGCGCGCGCTTGCGCCGCGAGTACACGCCTGACGTTCCCACCGAAGTCCCCGACCACTGCGTCGATCTGGCAGAGCGCGACGCGTAGCCAGCCCACGCCGTCATCGTAGCGATGGCAGTCTCGCACTCCGATAAGCGCCCGCCGGCGCCCGCCGTTTGGTCGGGCCCGCGGGGTCTGCGAGACTTGTCCTCGCGACCGGCGCGAGCGCGACCTTGTCATCGCGCGAAGGGATGAACGATGGAGAACCAGCGCGAGTACGTCCTGAAGACGGTGGAAGAACGCGGCATCCGTTTCATCCAGCTCTGGTTCACCGACGTGCTCGGCACCCCGAAGACGTTCTCGATCCCCCCCGCCGAGTTCGAGAACGCGATTGACGACGGGATGACCTTCGACGGCTCCTCGATCGATGGCTTCAGCCGGATCCAGGAGAGCGACGTCGTCGCCCACCCTGACCTGAAGACGTTCCAGATCCTGCCGATCAGGTCCGGCGAGGACGCGACGGTCGCCCGCGTCTTCTGCGACATCTCGAACGTCGACGGCACGCCTTTCGAGGGCGACCCGCGCCACGTGCTGCGTCGGGCGCTCGAGCGCGCCCACGATCGCGGCTTCAGCTTCTTCGCCGCCCCTGAGCTCGAGTACTTCTACTTCGCGAGCTCCGACGCCGATGCCGACGTGCCGCCGCAGCCGCTCGACACCGGCTCGTACTTCGAGCTCACGGTGGCAGACCTCGCCACCGATCTCCGGCGCAAGACCGTGCTCACGCTCGAGGACATGGGGATCCCGGTCGAGTACGCCCAGCACGAGGACTCCCCGAGCCAGCACGAGATCGACCTGCGCTACACGGACGCCCTGACGATGGCCGACACGATCATGACCGTCCGCCTGCTGATCAAGCAGATCGCGCAGGAACACGGCGTCTACGCCTCGTTCATGCCGAAGCCGCTTGCCGGCGTCCAGGGCTCGGGGATGCACACCCACTGCTCGCTTTTCAGCGACGGCCAGAACGCCTTCTACGACGTCGACGACGAGCACGGGCTCTCGGTGACGGCGCGCCAGTTCATCGCCGGGCTGCTCGAGCACGCCCGGGAGATCACCGCGGTGACGAACCAGTGGGTGAACTCCTACAAGCGCCTCGTCTCGGGCTACGAGGCGCCGTTCACCGTTTCCTGGGCGTACAACAACCGCTCGGCGCTCGTGCGCGTGCCGGTCGTGAAGCAGCGCAAGACGGAGTCAGCCCGCGTCGAGTACCGCTCGGTCGACCCGGCGTGCAACCCCTACCTCGCCTTCGCGGTCATCCTCGCGGCCGGCCTGCGCGGGATCGAGGAGGCCTACGAGCTGCCCGCCGAGGCAGATGCGAACCTGTACACGATGACCCCCCGCGAGCTCGCCGCGGCCGGCATCCGCCCTCTGCCGAGAACGCTCGACGAGGCGCTGCAGATGATGGAGGGCTCCGAACTGGTCCTCGCCACGCTCGGTGACCACGTCTTCGAGTGGTTCCTCCGCAACAAGCGGGCCGAGTGGGAGGACTACAGCCGTCAGATCACGCCGTTCGAACTCATCCGCTACCTCCCCGCCCTGTAGGAGCAGAAGTGACCTCGCCCGAAAAGAGTCGGTAGGCACGTGGAGCCGCTCGCCTGCTTCCCGGACCCGCCCAGTCCGGGGCTCGCCAAGGCGCTCGACTCGGCGGGCTACGCCTTCACCGCGGTCGCCAACGCCGACGCGGTGCGCGAGCTCGAGCCCACCGAGGGATGGCCCGGTGCCGTCATCTCCGTGGTCGAGTCACCGGAGGCGGCGTTCTCGCTGTGTCGGGTGCTGCGCCAGCGCGACGAGCCCGTGGCGCCGGTGCTCCTCGTGGCGAACGCCGACCAGCTCGCCACGCTCGACAGCCACAAGGAGCTCTTCGACGACTTCACGCTCACCGAGGCGATGTCCGACGAGATCGAGATGCGCCTCGGGCACCTGTTGTGGAAGACCGGGCGCGGCAAGCACCACGACGTGATCGCCTACGGACCCCTCGCCCTCAACCTCGAGACCTACCAGGCAGTCGTCGCCGGGCGCTCGCTAGACCTCACGTTCATGGAGTACGAACTGCTCCGCTTCCTCGCCGCCCGTCCGGGCAAGGTCTTCACCCGGGAGGTGCTCCTCGCTCGGGTCTGGGGTTACGAGTACTTCGGCGGGGCGCGCACGGTCGACGTCCACATCCGGCGGCTGCGGGCCAAGCTCGGCGAGGAGAATGCGCACCTCATCGAGACCGTGCGCAGCGTCGGCTACCGCTTCGGGAAGGCGCGCTGGTCGCCCTAGAGGCGGCTCCGCCGACTGGCGCGCCGGCCATGGCTGCAGCTGGCGGGGAACTACACCTTGGCCGGTGGCAGGTAGGCCCAGGCCTCGACCTCGACGAGGGCGCCGAACGGCAGCGCCTTGACGGCGACGGTGGTGCGGGCCGGGAGGTTGTCGCCGAAAGCGGCGGCGTACGCCTCGTTCATCGCGGCATAGTCCCCCATGTCGGTCAAGAACACCGTCGTCTTGGCCACCGCGTCGAGCGACGACCCCTCGGCTGCCAACAGCTCCCCGAGATTCGCAAGCGCCCGGGACAGCTGTTCGGCGACGCCACCAGCGACGAGGCTGCCGCCGGTAAGGCCGAGCTGGCCAGAGCAGACGAGCCAGTCACCCGCCCGCACGACCGGGCGGTAGAAGCGCCGCAGCCCCTGCGGCGCGGGCGCGCCTTGGGTAGCGCTCAGCTGAACGAGGAGCCGCAACCGCAGGTGCGCGTCGCGGCCGGGTTGGTGATGTGGAAGCCCGACTCCCGCAGGCCGTCGCTGAAATCCAGCGTCGCCCCCTTGATGAGCTCGGCGCTCTCGGGGTCGACGACGACGCGGACCCCCCCAAAGGTCCGCACGATGTCATCGTCGGCGACGTCGGCGTCGAAGAACATGTCGTAGCTGTAGCCGGAACAGCCGCCGGGCCGGACCGCGACCCGGAGCGCGAGATCCTCGCCGTCGGTCTCAGCGGCGAGCAGTTCGGCGACTTTTGCGACCGCGGTGTCGGTGAGGCTCACGGGGTTCGGCCGCTGGCCGATCTTGACCGTCGTGGCGGTATTCACAAGTTGCTCCTTGCCATCGCCCCGTCTCGCTTCGTCGCTCGATCCTAACAAGGCGGTCGCGCGAACCCGCCCGTTAGCATCATCTGCGATGGCTGCCGACCGACACCGGGACGGCCCGGCCGGCGGCTCCCCGAGCCACGACGAGCTGTTCGCCGCGCTGCGTGACGTCGTCGACCCCGAGCTCGGCGAGGACATCGTCACGCTCGGCATGGTCCGCTCGGCTCGCAGCGACAAGGGTAGGACGCGAGTCGAGATCGCCCTCACGGTCGCGGCCTGCCCGTTGCGCGTCCAGCTGCGGAACGACGTCACCCGCCGCCTCGAGTCGCTCGACGGCGTCACATCGGTCGAAGTCACGACCGTCGTGATGGGACGCGACGAACGGGCCCGCCTGATGTCGAGGGCACGCCGGGCGGCGCAGGGCCGCGCCATCGCGGCGAGCTTCCCCGACGCCACTCGCGTTCTCGCCGTCGTCTCGGGCAAGGGCGGTGTCGGCAAGTCCTCGGTCGCGGCCAACCTGGCGCTCGGCCTCGCGCGTCGAGACCTCGCCGTCGGTCTGCTCGACGCGGACATCTGGGGTTTCTCGATCCCGCGCCTGCTCGGGGTCGCCGGACCCCTCGAGGTGCGTGCCAAGAAAATCCTCCCCGCGCGAATCGAGGTCGCAGGACAGCGCCTGCAGGTGGTGTCGATGGGGTTCCTCGCCGACGAGAACGAAGCGCTCATGTGGCGCGGCCTCGTGCTCGCCCGGGCCATCCAGCACTTCCTCGAGGACGTCGCCTGGGGACCGCTCGACTACCTGCTCGTCGACATGCCACCGGGAACCGGCGACGTTCAGATGGCACTGGCGAGGATGCTGCCGCGCGCCGAGTTCCTCGTCGTCACGACGCCTTCGCTGGCCGCGGCAAGAGTCGCCGGGCGCGCCGCCGACATGGCCCGCAAGGGCCACGTCCGCGTTGCCGGCGTCATCGAGAACATGTCCCCGTACATGACCGAGGACGGACGACAACACGTCGCCTTCGGTGAGGGCGGCGGCGCGGCGCTCGCTGCAGAGATCGGCGCGCCGCTCCTCGGGGCGTTGCCCTTCGACCCCGACCTCACCCGGGCGGGCGACGCCGGGACAATGCGCGAGCTCGCGACCGACGGTTCTTTCGGCACCGAGCTCGCCGCGCTCGTCGGCCGGCTCGCGACCGATATCGCCCCCCCGATCGCGAAATCCGGGTGCACGGCGCGGCTCATCCAGCACGTCGACGCGGCGCGGGGATGGCCCGCGAGCTGAGCGCGCTGGACGGTCAGCCGGCGCGGCGCTCGAGGATCTGCTTGCGTTCGACCTCGTTCAGCCCGCCCCAGATCCCGTGGGGCTCGCGGATCCGGATCGCGTAGTCGAGGCAGGGTCGCTGCACCGGGCAGAGCGCACACATCGATTTCGCGGCCGCTTCGCGGTCGAGTCGCTCCTCCTTGCCCTCGGGCTGCGTCGGGGGGAAGAAGACGGCGGCCTGCGGTCCCCGACACGAAGCTTTGAGGTACCAGACTTTCTCGGATCGCTCAGCGATCACGAACCCCTCCCCGCCTCGTCCCCTGTGGACGAACCCTCGAGCGGCCGGCCGACCCCGCTTCGACCCGTCCGCGCCAGGTCGGCTGCGTCGTGACGCTACTGCCACGTCCGGCCGCCTGACAAGGGGTTCTGCAAGCCGAGCGCCCTGGCAGCACCCGGCGCTGAGCGCCGCTCCCGGTAGTGTCGGACCCCGGATGGACGTCACGCGGTTCCTGCGCCGAAGCCACGTCCTCGTCGTCGTCGGCAAGGGCGGCGTCGGCAAGACGACGACAGCCGCGGCGCTGGCGAACCTCGCCGCCGACGCCCGCCTCGACGTGCTCGTCGTCACGCTCGACGAATCCGCCGGGCTGGCCGCCCTCTTCGGGCGCGACGGCGGTCTCGGCTACGACGAGACGACCCTGCGCCCGGGGCGGGGGTCCGTCGATCCGGACGAGACGCCCGACGGGATGGGATCACCGCGAGTCCCCGGCCGGGTGCGGGCGAGGGTCCTCACCCCGGACGCGGCGCTGCTCGAGTACCTGAGCGCGCACGGCCTCGGGCGCTTCGCGGCGCGCCTCGTGCGCTCCGGCGCGCTCGAAGTCGTCGCGACAGCGGTTCCTGGGATCCGCGAGGTCCTCATCCTCGGCAAGGTGCGCCAGCTCGAGCAGGCCGAGGTCGCTGATCTCATCGTCCTCGACGCGCCGGCGACCGGCCACGCCCTTAGCTTCTTGTCGAGCTCGGGCGGCCTCGCTGACGCTGCCCGCGCCGGTCCGCTCCGGACCCAGGCCGACGAAGTCGTGGCGATGCTCACCGACCCGGGCCGCTGTCAGGCCGTCGTTGTCACGGTTCCCGAGGAGACCCCGGTGAACGAGGCCGTCGAGACCGCCTTCCGGCTGGAGGACAAAATCGGCGTCGCCCTCGGCCCGGTCGTCGTCAACGGTTGCTACCCCGTGATCGAGCACCTCGACGAGGACCCCGCCGCGTTGGCGGCGGCGGCCGGGTTGGGGCCGCTCGATGGCGAAGTCGCCGAGGCGATCGGCCGCGCCGCGACCTTCCGGCGAGGCCGGCAGCAGCTCCAGCGGGCAGAACTCACCCGGCTCGCCGCACAACTTCCCTTGCCCCGGATCGAGCTCCCGTACCTCTTCACCGCCGAGGTCGGCAGCGCCGAGCTCGCGCAGCTCGTGGCGTCGCTCGCCGCCGGCATCGAGGCGTTGTCGTGAGCGCCCTCGACGCGACGGTCGAGGGGCGTTCGGTCGCCATCTGCTGCGGCGCGGGCGGCGTCGGCAAGACGACGACCGCGGCGGCACTCGCCGTCGCGGCGGCGCTGCGGGGCCGCACGGCCTGCGTCGTCACGATCGACCCGGCACGGCGGCTCGCCGACGCGCTGGGCGCGACCGGTGTCGGCAACGAACCCCGCGAAATCGCCGGACCGTGGCCGGGAAGGCTCAGTGTCGTGATGCTCGACGCCAAGACAACCTTCGACACGCTCGTCGGGCGCTACGCCCGCGATCCCGAGCAGGCCGCCCGCATCCTCACGAACCGCCTCTACCGGAACCTTGCTTCGGTGCTCTCCGGCACTCAGGAGTACATGGCGACCGAGAAGCTCTTCGAGCTGCACGAGCAGGCCGCCTTCGACCTCGTCGTCGTCGACACGCCGCCGACGCCTCACGCCCTCGAGTTCCTCGACGCGCCCCGCCGCCTGGAGCGCTTCCTCGACAACCGGATCTTCAAGGCGTTCGTCGCACCGGGCACCACATACCTGCGTGCAATGAGCCTCGCCGGCCAGGCCGTCATCCGGTCGATCGCCCGCGTCGCCGGCGCGGAGATCGTCGACGACACTCTCGCCTTCTTCAGCGCGTTCCAGGGCATGGAACAGGGCTTCCGGGACCGCGCCGCGCGGGTCGAGCGGCTGCTCGCCGAGCGATCGACGGGGTTCGTCCTCGTCACCACCCCCCGGCGGGACGCGATCGACGACGCTCACTTCTTCCTCGACGAGCTCGGTCGGCGCCACGGTGCCATCGACGCGCTCGTCGTCAACCGGGTCCACCCCGACTTCGGCTCGCCGCGGATCCCCAGGTCCCGCGGCGCCGGGAGCACGGCCTGGAACGAGCTCGTCGGAAACCTCGTCGACCTTGAGACGATCGCGCGGCGAGAGGAGGGCTTCCTCGCCGACCTCGTCAGGGCCGTCGCGCCCGCGCCGGTCGTGCGCGTCCCGCTCCTCGAGAGCGACGTGCACGACGTCGAGAGCCTGCTGCGCGTCGTTCGCCACCTCGTGAGCGCCTAGACCGACGTGGCACTTCCTCGCCACGAGGCGTGGACGCGTCTGCGTCGGGAAAACTTCGTGACCGCGGTTCTCTTCGTATGGTGTTCGGCCGATGGCGCGGTTCGGACCGCCTGGTCGACGAGCACCCCGCTCCGTGTCGTCCCGGTCCGAGGTCACGGCGGTGCCTGCCGATTCCTGATCGAAAGACTCGAGGGCAGGTCGTCACCGTGCCAGGCCCGCACGATGAGCCCGGATTCCCCGGTTACCGCAGCACGCGATCTCCAATGGGTCCGGCTGACCTGCCAACTGCGGCCGCGAGCTCTCTCTAGGCTGGCGGGGTGACCACCGAGGCATTCGGGCCCCGCCGGCTGGGGGCATCGGGTATCGAGGTGTCCGCCCTGGGTGTCGGCACGAACCGCTGGGGAGGGCGGGGGGCGGCGGAGCCGGACCTGGCGGCCACTTTCGGCGCCTCCATTGACGCCGGCGTCACCTTCTTCGACACCGCCGAGGTCTACATGGCAGGGCGGTCAGAACGACTCCTCGGGCGCTGCTGCCGGAAAGACGGCCGCCCCGTGATCCTCGCCAGCAAGTTCGCGCCGTACCCGACGCGCCTCGTTGGCGCGCAGTTCGCCCGGGCGTTGGACGCAACGCTGCACGGGATGGGCCGGAACTCGATCGACCTGTACTACCTGCACTTCCCCCACAGCCTGGTGCGCATCGAGACGTGGATGAACCGCATGGCGGAGGCGGTCGGCTCGGGAAAGGTTCGTGCCGTCGGCGTGAGCAACTGCGACGCCTCCCAGATGCGGCGGGCCAGAGACGCCCTGGGTCGCCACGGTATCCCTCTAGCAGCCAACCAGGTCCAGTACAGCCTGGTGCACCGCAAGCCCGAGCACGACGGCGTGCTCGCCGCATGCCGGGAACTCGACGTCGCCCTGGTCGCTTATCGTCCGCTTGGCGGCGGCCTGCTCCGGAGCGGGTCGGACGACAGCGACAACAGGGCGCTCGACGGCGCGCTGGCGCTCATCGCGGGACAACGTGGCGTCACCCCCAGCCAGGTGGCACTGAACTGGCTGCTGTGCCAGGACGCCCGGGTCATCGCCATACCCGGGGCCACGAAAATCTCACACGCTACCCAGAATGCCGGCGCCATCGCCTGGAGGCTCGACCGCGAGGAGCTGGCCATCCTCGACAGGGCTTCGGCCCATCTAATTTCATGAGGGCGGGATCTGCGAGATCCGCCACACGGTCGGATCCCTCGCGCGGGTCGTCTCACCGGGCGGCGCGGACAGAGTCTCAGTTCGCAAAGGGATCCTCGAGGACCGCTCACGAGCAGAACTGGCGAATTCAGGTGCGTCACCCGGCGGTTGCCGTGAGCCGCCCGAGAAATGGTGACTGTTCCCGTTGAAAAACTGTCCGCCCTGGACGACTGACTGGTTCCATCAAGGCCGCGCCACCTTGCGTGCCGTGGGCGCCGATCTCGTCCTTGTCGCATCGTCGTCCCGGGCAAATGCCCCCGCTACCCACCTCGTCGGCTGAGCGCTACCTTGGGTAAGTGGAGAAGATCCTGCTCGTAGCCGACGCCACGACCGTCGTCGAGGAGTTGACTGCGGTCGTCGACGACGGCGAGCGGGAGATCCGTGTCGCCCGGAGCGGCGAGGCGGTCCGTGGCCTCGCCGCGCAGTTCGCGCCCGACCTCGTCATCACCGACAGCCAGGTCCAGAACATGGGCGGATTCGCGGTCGCCTTCGACCTCGCCCACGAGGAGTCCGGCGGACGCGCCGGGCACGTACCGGTCCTCGTGCTCCTCGACCGCCGCGCCGACGTCTTCCTCGCCCGTCGCACGGGCGTCGAGGGTTACCTCGTGAAGCCGTTCGACCCGGTGCGGCTGCGCCGGGCCGTCGAGGCGTTGCTCGCCGGCGGGACGTTCCACGACGAGTCGTTCGCGCCGACGACGATCACCGCCTCCTAGCAGGCAGTTCGAACGTGACGGCCTCAGTCCTCAAGCCTTTCTTCAGGCTGGCCCGACGATGAGGCGCCTGCATCTGAAGCGGGTGCCCGAGGCCGCCACCCGGGCGCCGTCGGAGCAGGAGCTGCAGATCACGAGCGGCCTGGAGGCGTTGCGCGAGTCAACGGCACGAGAGGTGATGACGCCTCGGGTCGATGTCGTCGGCCTGGCGACCCCGGTGAGTCTCGCCGACGTCGCGCGGGCCGTCAGGCGGTCGGGCCACAGCCACTATCCCGTCTACACCGACGACTTCGACCATCTCCTCGGCGTCCTGTTCGTGAAGGACCTGTTCAACCTCGACGTACCCTTCGCTTCCGGCGAGAGCGCCGGAACAACGGCGGTTCTCTCGGGCGCCGATGTCACGGCGAGGCTGCGTGAGCCCTACGTCGTGCCGGAGTCGCGCTCGGCACTCGAGATCCTCGCCGACATGCGTCGCCGCCGACGCGGCTTCGCTGTCGTCGTCGACGAGTACGGGGGCTTCGCCGGCGTGATCACGATCAACGACCTCGTGAGCGAGCTCGTCGGCGACCTCCGCGACGAGTTCGACCGCACGACGAGCCCGGCGATACTCCGCATCGACGCGCATCGTTATCTCGTCGACGGCGCCTGCGCGGTCGACGAGGTCGCGGAGCAGATCGGCGTCGCGATCCCCGAGGGCGACTACGTCACGCTCGGGGGGTTTCTCTTCGACGCGCTCGGGCACATCCCGACGGAGTCTGAGACCTACGAGCACGGGGGGTGGATCTTCCGTGTCGCGCGGATGGAAAGGCGGCGCATCGCCAAGGTCGTCGTCGAGGCACCATCGGCTACGATCGCCCCCGGAGACGGCGCGAGCCGGACGGCCGACGGGAAGTAGCGCAGCTTGGTTAGCGCGCAGCGTTCGGGACGCTGAGGTCGCGGGTTCAAATCCCGCCTTCCCGACTCAGTCGGCCGCGGCCGCGGAGAAACTGAGCCCGGGCCGCCTGGCCCTCGAGGAGCCCTGCGATGGACGATCACCTCTACGTGGCGACGAACGCCGGCGGCATCGAGCAGACGGCGACCGGCGAGATCCACTGGAGCCTGCCCGCCGTGGCCGGCGGCACGACCTCGCCCGGCGAGCCGACGCGCCCGCCCTCGGGCGAACTCGTCCTGCGCCGGGCGACGGCGTTGCTCGACGCGCTCGACGAGAGGATCTTTCTCACCGAACCGATCGACGAAGCGCACGACGCCGGCGACACGGTCGTCGCCTGGTCGGCCCGGCTCACCGCCGAGACCGCCTGGGGGGTCTATGGCGCAGCGCGTTTCGCCCTCGAGTGCGCGGCCCACGTGCTCGGTGACGCGGCGACGACGACGCTGCCGGACGGCTCGACGCTCGGCGAGGTCGTCGCCCAGGCGAGGGTGATCCTCGAGCGCTCGAGCCCGGAGGGCGAGCAACGGCTCGGGCTGCTCGCCCGCTTCGCCGCGGTGCGGCGACTGCGCCGGCTCGGCAGTGAGCTCGGCGACGTCTCGCTGGCGACGTTGAGTGAAGATCTCGGGAGCGACCTCGACGTCCTCGACGACCCCGCCTGGACGACGATCGCCGCATGCACCGAGGCGGTGCTCGCCGCCCTCGAGGCATTGCGACACCTCGCGATGCCGCGCTACGTGCGCTCGCGCGAAGAGGTTCTCGACGAGCATCCCGCCGACACGCCGAGCGAACCGAGCGCGCCAATCCCGACGCCGTGGGGCCCGATCGCCCTCGGGGCAGAACACCGCTCGCCGTACGCACCGGCATGGGCCGCCGCCCGTGACGCCGCTGAGCGCGCCCGGGAGTCAGCCGCCGTCGATCAAGACCCCCACTCCGTCGGCGCTGAGCGCGCCTATCAGGCCGAGCTGCTCGAAGCGATTCTCGCCGACCGCTGCCCGCCGCCGGTCGCAGGAGCGGTCGGCACGGGCGACACCGCGGCGCGGGCCGAGACCGAACGACGAGAAAATCCCCGGCACGGGTGAGATCCCCGGCTTCCCGGCGGCCGCGACGAGCGTGACCCGGGCGCTCCCGAATGCTTTCCGGTAGGGCAGGACCTGCAGCCATTCGGCGTAGGGGAACCCCCATTCGGCGTTCGGCGCGCTCGTCGGGTCCTCGAGCCGCCAGTTCACCAGGTCGAGCGTGTAGTTCCAGTAGCCGGCGCCGACGTTCTCCTGGGCGAGCGTCACCGTGCCGTCGCCGGTCGCGCCGTCGACCGAGCTCGCCATGATCACGGCGACGTGGCCCGGTGACCAGCTGTCGAAGTCCGGCGAGTCCGAGAAGCTGATGACATCACCGGCGGATGGCGGATGGCGGACGGCCTGGCGCGAGCCGTTCACGTAGAGCCTCGTGTTGGCGTAGGCGGCGTGGTAGTTCGCCGCGACCTGCTGACCGTTGGCGAAGACCGGGGCGAGACCGTCGACGACCGCGAGGAAGCGATCAGCGAGCTCGACGCACTGGAACCCAGAGGTGGCGTTGAAATAGACGCGGTCCGCCCCGTACGGACCCGGCAGGTCGATGATCGACCGCGTGCCCCCTTCGTATGGGCCCGGCCCGCAGATCGGCAGGTTCGGCTTCGTCCCGGTCCAACCGACGACTGACGCGCCGTTCTCCGTGCACCACGCCGGCGTCGTACCGGGGGTCGAGGCCGCGCCGACCGGCGGTACGGCACCCGAGACGACCGTCGCGCCGAGCGCGACGAACAAGACCCCCGCGCCCCAGAGCAACGCACCAAGCGGTCCTACTCGCATCCGCTCCCCCGTCGATTCGCACGGTTCCGCGAAACAGCACCGGAAAATCACGTAGCAAGCAGCGGGTACTACCGGGTTCGCTGTCCGAGCGAATCTAGAAAACGCACCCGAGCCGCCGCAAGGTGCCGATATGACAATGGCGTGACAATGCCGGAACCCCTGCGCATGGCCTCGCGGACAACCGCCGTTTCTCACTTTGTGTGGCCAGAGCCTCACGAGTTGTGGCAAATGCCTCCCGGCACGCCGCCGCGAACTGCCTCCCGGGCCGGTGGCCGCCGGTCGGGTCCCTGATCCGCTACGTTCGCCGGGCAGCGCAACGGTTGCGCTTCAAAAGAAGACCCGGTCGCCGATGGCGAAAACAGATGAACGCGGGATCACCCCCCAGGGCGAGGACTTCTCCGCTTGGTACAACGAGCTCGTCCTGCGGGCCGAGCTCGCCGATCGCGGTCCGGTGCGCGGCACGATGGTCATCCGTCCCTACGGTTACCGGATCTGGGAGCTGCTCTCAGGCGAGCTCGACCGGCGCATCAAAGCCACGGGTCACGCCAACGCCTACTTCCCGCTCTTCATCCCGGAAAGCCACCTGCACCGCGAGGCCGAGCACGTCGAGGGGTTCTCGCCCGAGCTGGCCATCGTCACCCACGCCGGCGGCGAGGACCTCGAGGAGCCGCTCGTCGTACGGCCGACCTCGGAGACGGTCGTCGGCGAGATGTTCGCCCGCTGGATCGACTCCTACCGCGACCTGCCGCTGAAGGTCAACCAGTGGGCGAACGTCGTGCGCTGGGAGATGAGGCCGCGCCTTTTCCTGCGCACAACGGAGTTTCTCTGGCAGGAGGGCCACACGGCCCACGCCACCGAACAGGACGCCGTCGCCGAGATGATCGTGGCGGCGGACTTCTACCAGGCGGTCGCCGAGGAGTTCGCGGCGATGCCCGTGCTCGTCGGGGACAAGACACCTTCGGAGCGCTTCGCCGGGGCGATGCGGACCATCTCGCTCGAGGCGATGATGCGCGACGGCCGCGCCCTGCAGGCCGCGACCTCGCACTACCTGGGGACGAACTTCGCCCGGGCCTTCGGGATCGAGTACACGGGGGCCGACGGCAGTCGCGCCCTGTGCCACACGGCGTCGTGGGGGATGAGCACCCGGATGATCGGCGGGGTGGTCATGACCCACGGGGACGATCAGGGCCTCGTGCTGCCGCCGAGGATCGCTCCCTATCAGGTCGTCGTCGTGCCGATCGGCAGAGAAGACGAGCTCGGCGCGATCGTCGCGGCCGCCGATGTCCTGGCCGGCGAGCTCGCTGGCCAGGGTGTCCGGGTCCACGTTGACAGGCGCACCCACGTCTCGGCTGGGTTCAAGTTCAACGACTGGGAGCTGCGAGGGGTGCCGCTGCGGATCGAGCTCGGGCCGCGCGACCTCGCCGCGGGCACGGTCGTCGTCGTCGACCGGCTGAGCGGCACGAAGGCACCCGCCGCAATCGGCGAGCTCGCCGCGACGATGCCCGGACGCCTCGACGTCTTCCAGGACGCGCTGTTCCGAAGGGCGCTGGAGTTCCGCGAGGCGCACACCGCGACCGCGGACAGCCTCGACGAACTCGCCGCGGCAGTCGCGACCGGCTTCGCCAGAGCTCTCCTCTGCGGCGACCCCGCCTGCGAGCGGGCGATCCAGGAACGCACCGGCGCAACGCCGCGCTGTGTCCCGCGCGACGCGCCCGATGAGACCGGCCGGTGCGTGGCGTGCGGCCGCCCGTCGGATTACGGGCGCCGGCTCGTCTTCGGCCGGGCCTACTGAACGGCGACCGCCGCCCCTAGCGGGCGACGAGGAGCTCGGCGATCTGGACGGCGTTGAGGGCGGCACCCTTCCTCAGGTTGTCGCCCGAGACGAACAGCACCAGGCCGTTCTCGACCGTCGGGTCGCGGCGGATCCTGCCGACGTAGGTCGGATCGGTCCCAGCGGCTCTGAGCGGCGTCGGCACGTCGACCAAGACGACCCCGGGGGAAGCGGCGAGGATCTCCCGGGCCCGCTCCGGGGAGAGCGGCCGGGTGAACTCGAGCGCGAGCGCGAGCGAATGGCCCGTGAAAACCGGCACCCGCACACACGAGCAGACAACGCCGAGAGCAGGAAGGCCGAGGATCTTACGGCTCTCGTTGCGGAACTTCTGCTCCTCGTCGGTCTCTCCGGAGCGGTCTTCGACCGGCGAGCCGGCCAACGGCAGGACGTTGAACGCGACCGGCGCGGCAAACTTCGCCGGCGCGGGGAACGCCACCGCGCCGCCGTCGAAGGTCAGACCGCTGGCCCGCGCCGCGACCGCGCGGACCTGTTCGTCGAGCTCGGCGACACCGGCGAGGCCCGCGCCAGAGACCGCCTGGTAGGTGGCGGCGACGACGCGCCGCAGCCCGCCGGCCGAGTCGAGGGGCTTCAGCACCGGCATCGCGACCATCGTCGTGCAGTTCGGGTTGGCGACGATCCCCTTGGGGATCGATGCCAGCGCCTCGGGATTCACCTCGGAGACGACGAGCGGCACCTCGGGGTCCATGCGCCAGGCCGAGGAGTTGTCGATGACGATCGCCCCGGCGGCCGCGACACGCGGGGCGAGCCAGAGAGAGGTCGACTTGCCGCAGGAAAAGAGCGCGATCTCGAGTCCGGAGAAATCCGCGCCGTCGGCGTCCTCGACGACGATCGGCGAGCCCCGCCAGGAAAGCTTCAACCCGGCGGAGCGATGCGACGCGAAATAGCGCATCTCGTCGACGGGGAGGCGCCGCTCGTCGACGAGGCGCCGCATGACGCCACCGACCTGGCCGGTCGCCCCGAAGATCCCGATGCGCACACGCCCAGGTTAGCCAGGGTGTGCCGGCGCGTACCTGGCGGTTTCAGCCTCCGAGGCCGAAGGCCTCGTGCAGAGCGCGCACCGCGTCGTCGACCGAGCTCGCGCGCACGACGCAGGAGATCCGGATCGGCGAGGTCGAGATCATCTCGATGTTGATGTTCTGCTTGGCGAGGGTCTCGAACATCAGCGCCGTCACGCCCGGGTGCGTCTTCATCCCGGCGCCGACGATCGACACCTGGGCGATGCCTTCATCGACGAGGATCTCGCGCGCCCCGATCTCCGGTGCCAGCGACCCGGCGATCGCCCGTGCCGCTTCGAGCTCGGCACGCCCGACGGTGAAGGAGACGTCGGTCGTCCCGTCGACGGAGGTGTTCTGCACGATCATGTCGACGTTGACAGCGCCGTCGGCAAGGGCGCGGAAGACCCTGGCCGCGACGCCGGGGCGGTCGGGCACCGCGGTGACCGTCACCTTCGCCTCCGACACGTCGCTCGTCACCGCAGAGACGATGGGCTGTTCCATGGACGGGTCCTCCTCGGTCACCCACGTCCCGGGCTCCCAGGTGAACGAGGAGCGGACGTGGACCGGCACGTGATGGTTGCGGGCGAACTCGACGGACCGGAGGGCGAGCACACGACCCCCGGTCGAGGCGATCTCGAGCATTTCTTCGAACGAGACCTGGCGGAGCCGGCGCGCGCTCGGCACGACACGCGGATCGGCCGTGAACACGCCGGAGACGTCCGTGTAGATCTCGCATCGATCGGCGGCGAGCGCCGCGGCGAGGGCAACGGCCGTCGTGTCGGACCCGCCCCGACCGAGCGTCGTGATGTCCCGCGTGGTCGACACCCCTTGGAAGCCGGCGACGACGGGCACGACCCCCCGGGCGAGCGCCTCGGTCAGCCGGTCGGCGCGCACCTCGACGATCTTCGCCTTGGTGTGGGTCGTGTCGGTGATGATCCCCGCCTGGCTGCCGGTGAACGAGGCCGCATGGACGCCGAGCTCGGCGAGCGCCATGCACAGGAGCGACATCGTGATCCGCTCGCCCGCCGTCAGCAGCATGTCGAGCTCGCGCCCCGGCGTGACCGAGCTCACGTCGCCGGCCATCCGGACCAACTCGTCGGTCGTCTTGCCCATCGCCGAGACGACAACGACGACGTCGTCGCCGTTCTGGCGCGTCCAGGCGACGTGCTTGGCGACCTCGCGGATGCGGTCGGCGTCGGCCACCGATGTTCCACCGAACTTCTGGACGATCAGAGCCACGAGGACAACCTAGTGCTCCGTCGCGACTAGCTTGGCTGGCCGTGCCGAGCGAAAAGCGGGCGCGGCAGCGCGCGATGCGACAGGCGAAGGTCGAACACGTCCAAAAGCACAAGCGCCGATCGCGACGCCTGCGCCGGGTGGGAGGCGCGGCTCTTGTCGCGGCCCTCGTCGTCGGGGTCATCGCCTTGGTGAGCCAGCACTCCCAGCCGGCCAAGAACGCCGCGATCAAGCCGGTCTGCCTGTCGAAGGGCCAGTTCGTCGCCACGACGCGGCACACGAAGTTCACCAGCGCGCCGCCGATGTGCATCTCGGCGAAAGCCACCTACGACGCGACGTTCAAGACCGATGCCGGTACCTTCGTCGTCGCGATGGTTGCGTCAAAATCACCCAAGGCCGTGAACAACTTCGTCTTCCTCGCCGAGCACCGCTTCTATGACGGAACGAAGTTCCACCGGGTGATCCCGGGTTTCGTGGTCCAAGGCGGCGACCCGACGGGTACCGGCAAGGGCGGACCGGGCTATTCGTGGACAGGGAACACGCCCCTGCGCTCGTGCGAGGCCGCGAAGAGCTGCTATCCGGTCTGGGGCGTCGCCTACGCCAACTCCACGGGCCCGAAGACGAACGAGAGCCAGTTCTTCATCGTCTTGCCGGGAGGCGAGAAGGTCCTCGATGCCGAGCCGAACTACACATTGTTCGGCAGCGTCGTATTGGGCCGACCGGTCGTCAACCGGATCGCCAAGGACGGCACCCCGAGCGGCAAGCCCAAGCGCGTCCACGACGTCATCACGGTCACGATCGCCGAAGCCACCAGATAGCCGCCGAACCCACGGGCCGCGGATCAGACGGCAGTGCCGTGCGCGACGGCTTCGCGCCGGGAAACGTCGGGCCCGGCGGGCATCTCCGCGGCACCGCCGGCGACACCGACCGGCAGCCCGCCGTGTCTCCCCGGTCTCGCCGCACCGGTCGCGACCCACCCGGTGCGAAATCGCTGGCCCGGACCGCCGCCTCGGCGGCGGCCTGCCTCACTCACCAGCTGATCCAGCCCCTTAGGAACCGACCGGCAGCCCGGCGAACGACACGGCGACACCGACCGCCGCCGCGGCGAGCAGGCCGACGACGACGTTATGGCGCAAGGCGACGAGCCAGACAAGTGCCCCCGCGAGCACGCCCACCTGCCAGAGGTGCACGAGCGCCAGCCCGAGCGGGATCGCCGCGCCGGCGATCGCGCCGATGGCGGCGGGGCCCGCACCGGTGAGGAAGGCCTGGACGCCGCCGTTGGCGCGCAACCGGCCGAAGTGCCGACCGCCGAGCAAAACGAAGCAGAACGAGGGCAGGAAGGCGACGGCTGCGGCGATCAGGCCCCCGCGTAGCTTCGCCGCGGCGTAGCCAACGACGGCGACCGTCTGGACGACCGGACCGGGCGTGATCTGGCCGAGCGCGACCGCGTTCAGGAACTGGGCGTTCGTCATCCAGTGGAAGGTATGGACGGCGTCGGTCTGCATCAGCGGCACGATGACGAAACCCCCGCCGTACGAGAGGGCTCCGACCTTGAAAGCCTCCCAGACCACAGCGCCGATGCCTCCGACGGAGGCCACCGCGGCGACCAAGGGAAAGACAGCGAACCCCGGCAACGTCGTCGGCGGCTTGTTCCTCAGCTCCCTCACGACAACCTCGGCGATGCCACAGGAAAAGAGCACGATGACGAGGAAGGGGCCGATCGTCGCCGCAGCGGCACCCCCGGCGACGGCGTAGAGCACCCAACGGGCGTGCTCAGCACGACGCGCCCCGATCCTTGCCCAGCTCGATGGCATGAGGCCCATGGCGGCGTTCAGCGCGACCGCGGCCACCGCTGCTCCTGCCCCGCCAGCGGCGCCTACGGCCCAGTGCGGCGGGTGCTTGGACAAGAACAGCGCCGAGAGCGCAAGGACGAGGATGAGCCCCGGCACGATGAAACAGACACCCCCGACGACGGCGCCGAGGGGACCGCGCAACCGCCAAGCGCAGAAGATCGCAAGCTGCGTCGAAGCCGGCCCGGGCAGGAGGTTTGTCGCGGCAATGCCGTCCTCGAACTCGGTCGGCGTCATCCAGCCGCGTTCGGTGACGCAGAGCCTGCGCAGAAGCGCGATGTGCGTCGGCGGGCCGCCGAACCCGATGCAGCCGATACGGCCCCACTCGCGTGCGATCGTGGCGAAGCGGACCGGTTCCACGGATCCGCCCGCGAAAAAAGGTCGGCCCGGCTCAGCCACGACGGTTCCCGGGAACGCTCACGCCAACAGCGTCACGGACCGGCGCGTTCGGCTCGCGACCTTCCCGTTGGGACGGTCATCACCCATCGTCCGACTATGCCGTTTCGGTCGGGTCAGCACGACAGACCCGGCGACCTCCGACCCGGGTAGTTCGGAATACGCCTTCAGCGGAGCATCCAGGCACAGACCGGCCAGGCGTGGCGCGTACGCGACCGGGCGTGCCGCTGTCGGCGACGTTCGGGGCACGGCACGTGGCGCGCTAGTCCGGAGCCGGGACGATCGACGCGGCCGCGACGGCGCCCGCCACGACCTGGAGGCGCACCGCCCCACCCTTTTGCACCGCCCGAGGGGGATCGGCGACGGCTCCCCACCCGATCAGCTCGTCGAGGAGACCGACGAGCACGTCGCCGTGGGTGCAGGCCGCAAGGACACCGGGGCCGTCGAGGGATTCGCTCGCCGCGAGAAGGCGTTTCAGCGCGATCGCCCCATCCGACCCCTCAGCAAGGAACGGCGCGATCTCGACGAGAAGCTCCGCGTTCTCCGCGATGGCGACGACCGTCGCCACGCAGCGCTGGGCCGGGCTCGCCAGCACACGCCGGACTTGTTCCGTCGCGAGCTCCCGCGCCAGCGCCGCCGCCTGGCGCTCCCCACGGTGCGACAGCGGCCGCACCAGGTCATCGCCCTGCCAACTCGAACGCGGCAGGGCGACGGCGTGCCGGAGGATGAGGCACGTTTGGACTTCGGGAGCCGAGCCCGTTGCCGGCTTCGCGCGATAACGCCGCAACTCGGCCCGCCTAACCCGTCGCCACGCCGACAGCGGCGCCGATGCCGTAGGTGATCGCCCCGGCGATCACGCAGATGGAGAGCGAGCGCAGCGCCGAGAGGACGAGCGAGCGATCCGTGAGCAAAGAGAGCAGACCGCCGACGACGAGGGCTGTGACCGCGGTCGCCGCGATCGCGACGAGGATCGTGCCTGAACTCGACGAACCGCCGAGGAACGCGGCGAGTGGGATCAGGGCGCCAAGCGCGAAGGCGACGAACGAGGACAACGCTGCCTGGATCGGAGAACCGAGCGCGGCCGGGTCGAGCCCGAGCTCCTCCCGGGCGTGCGTCTCAAGGGCGAGGTTCGGATCGGCCATCAGCGCATCGGCGATCTTCGCCGCGGTCTCGGCGTCGAGCCCCCGGCTCTCGTAGAGATATTCGAGCTCGGCGCGCTCGCTGTCGGGTTGCGCTTCGATCTCCGCCTGCTCTACGTGGAGTTCGCGCTCGAAAGCCTCTCGCTGGACCCGCATCGAGATGTACTCGCCCGCCGCCATCGAGAACGATCCGCCGAAGAGGCCAGCGAGGCCGGCCAGCCGCACGACACCCGGCCCCGGATGGGCCCCCGCCGTGCCGAGCACAAGGGAAACGCTCGACACGAGCCCGTCGTTGACGCCGAAGACCGCAGCACGCAGGCCGCCGCCACGCACGTCCCGGTGCGTGTGCTCGACGAAGCGCGGCCCAGAAACCGACGGACGCGACCGCAGGTTGAGGGCGTCCTTGGCCGCCGCGAGCTGCCTCGATAACCACGAGAACATGGCCCGAGGTTAGGCCTGCCCCGCGGCTTTCCGCACAAGGCCGGTCTGCGGCCCCACGGCCCGGGACCGGATCGGCGAACCGGAGAATTCGTCACGTCGTCATGATCCGTTCACCCCCCCCTCACGGTCCTGTCACCGGCCCGGGTCACCATCGCGTCCGACGGCTCAAGGTGCCGAGGAGCGTGCGCTGGTGAACACGACGGTGACCGAACGCGAATCGGCCGAATGGCCGCGGGTCCTCATCGTCGAAGACGACGAGGACCAGCTGTTCGCGCTCACGATCGGGCTCGGTCGCGAAGGTTTCGCCATCTCCGGAGCGCGTGACAGCGCCGAGGCGTTCGCCGCCCTCGAGACGGTCCGTCCCGACCTCATCCTCCTCGACGTGATTCTCCCCGGAACCTCCGGCATCGACGTCTGCCGCGCCTTACGAGACCGCGGGATCTCGACGCCCATCATCATGCTGAGCTCGCGCAACGAAGAGCTCGACGTCGTGCTCGGCATCGAGGTCGGAGCGGACGACTATGTCGCCAAGCCCTATCGGATGCGCGAGCTCGTCGCACGGATCGGTGCCCAGCTCCGCCGCAGCCAGGTGGTGCCCGTCGCGGAAGCCATCCGTCCGCGGAGCGTCGCCGAGCGAGCTCTAATCCTCAGCGTCCGTGGCATCACACTCGACCCTGAACGGCACGAGGTCACGGTCTCGGGCCGCGAGGTCGAGCTCCCGTTGCGCGAATTCCAGCTTCTGCGCGAGCTCCTCGAACACGCGGGACGCGTCGTCACGCATGGCGAACTGCTCGAACGGGTCTGGGGTGGCGACTACGAGGGTGATCCGCGCATCGTCGCGACCCTCGTCGGCCGTTTGCGAGCGCGGATCGAACTCGACCCGGACAACCCGGCGCACATTGTCACGATCCGCGGAGTCGGCTACCGGTTCAACGAACGACCCTGAGGCAAATGCTCCGCAAGCTGGAGCTTTGGCCCTAAGTTGGACTTGATGGCCCAGCATCCGGCGTCCGATGACCGCGTTGATCCCGGACGCGAACGCGCGAGGCAGGACGACGAACTGCTCACCCTCGTGAGGATCCGTGCTTATACGCGATCGGATGAGCCCTTCGTGCTCGCCTCGGGCGCTACAAGTTACGACTACGTCGACATGCGGCGTGCCCTCGCCCGGGGCACGGACCTCAAGGTCGCGGCGCGGGCTGTCATCGACCACCTCGCCGTCCTGCGGGTCGAATACGACGCGATCGGCGGGATGACGATGGGCGCCGATCCCGTCGCCCACGCCGTCGCCCTCCTCGCCGACAAGGCGTGGTTCTCGATCCGCAAGGGAGAGAAGAACCACGGCAACCGCAGGCGCGTCGAGGGGATCGCCCTCGAAGGAAGCCGCGTTGTGCTCTTCGAGGACACCGCCTCAACAGGCAGTTCCATGATGGAGGCCTACGAAGTCGCTGTCGCGGCCGGCGCGCTCGTTGTCCACGCCTGCGTGCTTCTCGACCGCGGTGATGCTGCCCGCGCCGAATTCGCGGCACGCTCGGTTCCCTACTCGAGCCTCCTCGACTACCGCGACCTCGGGATCGAGCCGGTGGTCGTGCGCCGGGCCGGATCCTAGGCGAACCGGCGGACCCGGATGGACGTCCTCGACGCCACGATCATCGTCATCCTCATCGCCGCGGCCGCTCACGGCGTGCGCGTCGGCGGCCTCGCCCAGATCGCCGAGTTTCTTGGCGCAGTCGCAGGGCTGGCGCTCGGCGGCGTGCTCGTCCTCGTCATCTGCCCGAACGTCGTGGGGACGATCACCAAACCGTTGATCGCGGTTGTCCTTCTCGTCCTCCCGGTCGCGGTCATCGCTGTCGGTGGGCGGCAACTCGGAATCCGCGTGCATCAGGCGCTACGCCGGTTCCACGTCGGCATTCTCGACGAGGTCGTCGGCGCGTTGACCGCGATGTCGAGCGTGCTCGTCGTGCTCTGGCTGTTCGCGTCCGTCCTCGTGAACAGCCCGCTCACCACCGTCTCGAACGAGATCGAGGGGTCCGTCATCCTGCGCGGCGTCAACACGGTGATGCCCCCGATCCCCGACGCCTTCTCCGGCGTCGAACGGTATCTCGCCACGACCGGCTTCCCCCAGGTCCTCGCCAACATCGTCCCTCAGCCTTCCGGGCCTGTCCGGGTCGCGACCACGTCGCAGGTGGACGAAGCAGCGCACCTGGCGGCGAGTTCGGTGGTGAAGGTCATCGCCTACGGATGCGGCGGGATACGCGAGGGCTCGGGCTTCGCCGTCGCCGGGGGGCTCATCGTCACGAACGCCCACGTCATCGCCGGGACGCGGGTGATCGAGGTCGCCGCGGCCAGCGGTCGTTCGTCGAGGGTCGTGCCGGTCTTTTTCGATTCGCGCTTCGACCTCGCCGTGCTGCGGGTCGACCGCCCGCTCCGGGTCCGCTCGCTCGTTCTCGACAACCACCTGCTTTCCCGCGGTACGAGCGCGGTCATCCTCGGCTACCCGGGCGGCGGACCGCTCGCCGCGGTTCCCGCCGGCGTGATCTCGCTGTTCGCAGCCGAGGGCCGGGACATCTACGACGAGGCGCTCACGGTGCGCAACGTCTACGAGCTCTATGGGCCGGTGCTCCCGGGGAACTCCGGCAGCCCGCTGCTCACGACCTCCGGCACGGTGTTCGGCGTCGTCTTCTCGCGGTCGACGTCGGACGCCGAGATCGGCTTTGCGCTCGCTGCCCCCGGCGTCGTGCAGCGGGTCGCTGAGGCGCGCCTCGACGAACGCTGGACGAGCACGGGATCCTGCATCACCTAGACCGGGTACCCAAGCACGCACCGTCACCGATGAGCGACGCGGCCGCAGCGAGCAGCGGCAGGCGAGCCCGCCGGTCGTGGCTGCTCGTCGCCGTTTGCTGGGCGGTGGTAGCCCTGATACAAGGACCGCGACGCCCCATACACGGCTAGCGCCGAAGCGCCCTGAACCGCCCTGGAAATCCTGGAGGCTCTGGCCTCGACAAGCGGCTTTCCTGTGACGTTCCCCATCGCCCTCGCTGGTGCTGTCCTGGCACTGGTACTGGCGGCTGCTGCCCCAGACGCACCCCGGAAACGAGCGCACCTCCGGAGGCTGGGCTCGCCAACTGGGCCGGAGAAGGCACAGAGCCATCCCTCTCGCGTGGCGCCGAGCCAGAAGGTCAGTTACGCCGACGCTCCGCCGCCGCGGCGATCGCGGCGGGCGGTTGCAATCTCGCGCTTGCCACGACCACCGAGCGCCCTCTGTCTCAGGATCTGAGTGGGCCCTTCGTGCCTTCCCGATGATCGCCGGTCTGCCGGGAGGACCCCCTTGCATTCCGCGACGAACAGGTGTTCGATACCAGGGCGACCCTTGCTGGACCGCGGAGACGAAAGGAACCCGATGGGCGTCATGCGCATACTCGATCAAAACGGAGACACCGCCGTGTCCTGGGACGTCTGCGACCCGCCTAGCCTGCGCCGCGCCGAGGCGCTGTTCGCGGATCTCAGCTCGCGCCACAATCTGGCGTTTGCCCGTGCCTTCGGGGCGCCCGCCTCGAAAACCGACCTGCTGAAGACCTTCGATCCAAATGCCGAGGAGATCATCTGGGTCCGGCCCATCCAAGGCGGCTAACAGCGTGGCAGAGCTGCGATGGCTCGAACGACTTTCGCCAGATCGCTGCTTGGCACAGGTGACTGGAGGTGCCCATGACGGCGCCATCGTCGTTGTCGTAGCCGGTGGTCCAAGACAACTCTCAACTCTCGAGGCGCTTTACGGGCCAATCTCGGTACCTGACCCTCCCCCACCGGACACGAGTCAAGGAGACAGCTGCACTCGCGCACAAGGACTCCTGGAGTCTCTGCTGGATGCCACCCAGCTCGCCGCGTGGCGACGCCATCAGCGATTCTGGGTCGAAGTGCCCGGTGGGGTCGTCGAGCTCGGGCAGCTCTACAGTCTCCGTTACCGCCCTCGGCTTGGCGAGGAGCGCCACTTCTGTGTCGTGCCCGAGGACCACACGACACTTCCTGCCGCCGACATCTGGACGAACCTCCTCCTCATGCTGCGAGCCGATCCTGCGGGGTTTTTCGACGTCGCGTCTTGGAGCAACTGAATCCCTGTATCGAAGACCGCGTCAACATGCACACCGATGCCCAAGGACGCGCCGCCAATGGTCAGACGCGCAGTCCTAATGACGCGGGTGAGCTGAACACCGAGCTTCGACGCTGAGCTGGCCGGTCCGCCAGTCCGCCCCGATCGCCGACTCTGGCGCGGCCACTGCGTGCTGGGAATGTCATCCAGCCGAACATTCTGTACGCCCCGCTACCGGTTTCTGGCTAGGGCCGACGCGACCAGGCGCCTACGCGTAGGAACGGTGCTGCGACAGTGCTGTTAAGGGACCGTTGGGACTGCTACGGCTGGGGCACCTCGGGGCGGTCGATGATCCGCAGCCAGGAACCGTCGGGTTGGCGTCGCAACACTTGCACTCGAATCCCGGTGTTGTCCGCCGAGCGGGTCGAGGTCAACGCTAGGTTCTCGAACGTTACGGTCGGAAGCGGAGTTTCGAATCCGAACTTCACTCCGACGTCGACCATTTGTTGATAGATCGCCCGGATGGCCTCCCGGCCTGTCGTCGGCTGGTCAGCTGGATAAGCCAAGACGGCCTGCGGCTCGTACAGCGCGGCTGCGCCCGTCGCGTCACCCGCGTTGAGCCGCTCTGCGACGAGCCGAGTTACGTCCTCGGGCTGTCTTGCCTGCATGTCGCTGGTCATAGCGAGACCACCTCCCAGAAGAATCGAGTTTATTCCTGCATCCTTGCCTCTTCAGCCCGGTGGACGAGAGACTTTAACGCAGGCGCGCGTTGTCCCGACCGCGGGCTGACTCATCAACTTTCATGACGTGACCACTACCCATGACCATCCACAAACGCGCAAGGGTCAAAGGGTTCCGCCGGATCGCGAGATACCGATCGAGGCCAATGGCCAACAGGATGCCGCACCGAGTCACTACGTCTCAACGGTTCTCTGTTCTCTGTCTCGGCATATCGACTCGGCAGCGAGGAAGACCGGTCCTTCGCATCGCTCCCCGATCGCGAGGTCGACCGCGCGCGGTGCGGTGCGTGAGCGGGATGGTCACGACCTTGCTGCCCTTGCGCAAGACCGTCAGTGGCCGATGACCCCGCTCGAGCCCGAGCGCCTCGATGTTGGCACCGGTCGCTTCGGAGACTCTCAACCCGTATAGCGCGAGCAACGAGATGAGCGCGTACTCGACAGCCGGTCCGAGGCCTGCCGCCACGAGGAGAGCACCGACCTCGTCGCGATCGAGCCCTGCGGCGTGCGACTCGTAATCCAGACGTAGACGGCGAACGCCCACGGCCGGCGAGTGATCGAGAAGTTCTTCTTCGACGGCATAGCGGTAGAGGCCGGCCACAGTGCAGAGCCGATGGGCAACGATCGCACAAGCCCGACCGCGCGCTTCGAGGTCACAACCTAAGCACTCGATCTCGGCTCGGCGTGCCTCGAACAGCCGGACGTGGTGCTCCTCGCACCAAGCGGCAAACTGGCGTAGGTCGAGCGCGTAGGCCTCGCGCGTGAGGCCGCTGGATCCAAAAAGGAACCCGACCAGGGCTGTGCGTTCGCCATCGTTGAATTCTGGCTGCGCGACGGTGACTGCAGTTGAGGAAATCGTGGTTGACATGAGACACCTCCAGGTCGAACTGAGACCCGGGGGCCGGGCCGGCTGCGGCCCCAGCAGGATTGAAAGGTCACCGTATGACGAACGGTGCGATATCACCTGGGCGACCTCTGCGACCGTCGCACTCGGCGACGAACGTCCCAGAAGCACCGGACCGCCGACTCGGGGCGGGTCCGCGATGCTCCCCCCATGCAACCGGCTGTTCGTTCTGGCTCGTCACCATCCCAGCGGTCGCGGGCAGGCTCCGAGATGGTTCATGCCGTCTCATAGGGGCGGCTGCATCGGGAAAGAGGCTGGCCGGACCCTTGTGTGGCGACCGTCTCGGCGAGCGAGTCGATCGACCCCATCGCCGTCCTCGCACTTACTTGCGTGATGCGCCAGCTCGCTACCGAACGCCGGCGGCGCTCCGCTGCGGTGGCACGGTCGTGCCGCGCCACGGGAGCCAGCGAGGAAGTCATTGCCAGCGCCCTGCCCAGCGACCACCATGGACCGATGACCGCTGCGAACCGCGTCGGCGAGGGCGTACCTCAGCGCTGGACGGCGTCGGTCGTCTACCCCGAGATGTGGGTCGACCCCGACGCGGATCCACGGGAAGGAGGACCCGAGCCCACAGACGAGCGAAGCACCGTGCTCAGTTATCTCCGTGCCTACCGGCTCACGATGGAGATGAAGTGCGCGGATCTCAGTCCCGGGCAGCTCGCCAAGCGCTCGGTGCCGCCCTCCACGATGTCGCTCCTCGGGTTGATCCGCCATATGGCCGAGGTGGAGCGGCACTGGTTTCGCCGAGTGATGGCCGGCGAGCATGCCCCACCACGCTTTCGCAGCGACGACGATCGCGAGGATGACTGGATTGGTGCGGTCGCCGACCCGGGCGTCGTCGCCGAGGCGTGGGATGCATGGCGCGACGAAGTCGCGTTCGCGGAGCGGTTTGTCGACGGGGTGGACGATCTCGGCACCGTCGGGCGCCAGAGTGACGGCTCGACGGTCCCGTTGCGCTCGGTGCTTGTACACATGGTCGAGGAGTATGCCCGGCACTGCGGCCACGCGGACCTCCTGCGCGAGCGCATCGACGGGCGCACCGGGCAGTAGCCGCCGGCAGGCAGTCGCTCACGCTGGGCCAGCTAACGCCTTGGGATTGATCATGCTGTTGCCTGGGCCCTGGGGACGATGCTCGTCGGACAGGTCCTCGATGCTCGACCCCGCAAGAAACCGTCTACCAGCCAACTGCTCCATCTACAAGTTCGCGTATCAAATCGGCGTGCCCGTTGTGACGCGCGTACTCCTCGATCATGTGGACGTAGATCCACCGGAGGGAGCAGGGTTCGCCACTTCGGGTGACGCCGTTGTCATCGAGGGTGTAGCCAGCGGCCACTCTGCGGCTCTCCTCGCACTCAGCCTGCCAGGCCGCCAGGTCATCCTCCCAGTCGGCACCGTCGAGCGGAACCATCTCGCTGTCTTCGGTGTCGGGGTCGCACCAGATGGACGGCGCGTCGGACTCTCGCTTGAGGACCCGCCTGAACCATGAGCGCTCAACCTCGGCCATGTGCCGAACGAGGCCGTGGAGCGAGAGCTTCGAGGTGGAAATGAGGCGAGCCTTGCGCTTTTCGTCGTCGATTCCTTCGCATTTGAGCAGCAGCGTCGTGCGATGGAACTCCAGCCATGCCTCGAGCATTTCGCGCTCTGCGAGGCCCTCTTTTGATGGTTCCGTTCGTCTCGGATCCTCGAGGTCTTTCACCATGTAAAAAAATGATATCTCGTCAAAGAACACCGTTTGCGGCCGAGCCGGCGATCAAAAAACACTGAGTTCCACCGGCCTGCCTGACGTTACCTGTATGAGATCCAAATACAGGGCTCTCTTCTGCGCGGGCAACTCCAAACTGCGGGCGAGGTGCAAGGTCGGGCGTGCGAAGCAAGGCGTCACCTGACAACCTTGACCGACCCGCGGATCGATGGACACTGATTGTGTTTCCGCCGGTGACGACGTGGGGGCGCCCTGCGTTACCTAGGTGCTCGACGAAATGCTTCTCGTCGGCGACAACAGTCGTGATCGGGTGTCCCCCCTGTGGGATAGCGGTCGCGTCAGTGTTATGAGGCCCGCCAACACGAGTGCTGGCGGGTATGCACATGGCAGGAGCTGACCGCTGGAAACCCGGGTATTCTTCTGGGCGATCCGCAGTTAACGCTGACGTCGACCCTCGTCTGGCCGCGCCGCGACTGGTCGTGGGTCTCCCACCATGATCAACGGCTCGGGCGCCACACAGCGCACTTTGGCATCAAGAAATGGCGGAACGGCCGAGCTGAGCGTCTGTGCAGTCTTCGCTGCCGATACGGGATCGCTCCGCCGACAGGTTCGAACGTGGATCATCCGATGCTTGGACGAATGAACACGGAAACTGCGCGCTGAACTGGCATGACGTCGTAATTGTGACGACGAGCGGAGGGAGTGGGATTCGAACCCACGGTACGCAGGACGTACAACGGTTTTCGAGACCGCCCGATTCGGCCGCTCTCGCATCCCTCCGGGCGGCGAGGTTACCCGACGCGCCATTCTCCCGTTTCCCGGTCAGCGCGCCCCGGCGGCCGACGAGGAGCGAAGAACTCATCGAGCAACGCCGTGCAACGTTCGCCGAGAACTCCCCTCTCAACCGTTGCCTCGTGGTTCAACCGCGGGTCAGCGAGCAGGTTGTAGAGCGATCCGCAGGCGCCTGCTTTCGGGTCGGCCGCACCGAACACGAGCCGACCGATCCGCGCCACGACGAGCGCCCCGGCACACATCGGGCAGGGCTCGAGGGTCACGACCACGGTGCAATCCGACAGGCGCCAACGACCGAGCCGGGCCGCGGCGTCGCGCAAGGCGAGGATCTCGGCGTGGGCGGTCGGGTCGCCGGAATGCTCGCGCTCGTTGTGGCGGTGGGCGACAACGATACCGCCGGCGATGACGACGGCACCGACCGGGACGTCGCCTTCGCCAGCCGCGAGCCCGGCCTCGACGATCGCGAGCTCCATGGCTGCAGCGTCGTCGACTGCGAGCTCGACGGGAGGTTCCATACGGTCTCCAGGTCACAATTCCTCTGAACGCGGAGGAGGTGGGATTCGAACCCACGGTCGGTTGCCCGACACACGATTTCCAGTCGTGCCGATTCGGCCGCTCTCGCACCCCTCCGGGGAATCCTGACGCTATCGTGTCGTCGAGCCGCGGCGCCCTCGTGCGCAGCGGCCGGGTTCTGCGCGACGGGAACCCGTGAACCGAGTCAGGGTCGGAAGACAGCAGCTCTCAGCGGATCACCTCGTGTGCCGCAGGCGACCTGGCCGCTGCGCCCGGGGGCGCGGCGACTGGGCGACGGACGTACCAACGCAGCCGTAGCATCTTCGGCGTGCCGCACTCCCGACCGACCCACAAGGCGGAGTCCAACGAGGACCGACCTTTTCAGTCCCTCTACCGGCGCTTCCGGCCCCAGTCGTTCGCGGAGGTGCGCGGACAGGACCACGTCACCCGGGCACTCGTCAACGCGGTACGTGACGGTCACGTCGCCCACGCCTACCTGTTCAGCGGTCCGCGCGGAACGGGGAAGACCTCGACCGCCCGGATCCTCGCCAAGGCGCTCAACTGCGTGGAGCCCGAGGGTGGCGAACCGTGCGGAACCTGCGAGTCATGCCGGTCGATCACCGCCGGCGCCTCGTTCGACGTCCACGAACTCGACGCCGCCTCGAACAACGGCGTCGACACGATGCGGGACCTCGTCGCCCGCTCCTCGCTCGCGACGCCGGGTCGCTGGAAGGTCTACATCGTCGACGAGGTCCAGATGCTCTCGACGGCGGCTTCGAACACGCTTCTAAAGACGCTCGAGGAGCCACCGGACCGCGTCGTGTTCGTGCTCGCGACGACCGATCCCCAGAAAGTCCTGCCGACACTACGCAGCCGGACTCAGCACTACGAGTTCCACCTCATCGACGAGAACGAACTCACGTCGCTCGTCGCCGAGGTCGCCCTCGGCGCCGGCATCGACCTTGCCGAGGACGTTCTGACCTCGGTCGTCCGGCGTGCTCGCGGCTCGGCGCGCGACGCGCTCTCCATCCTTGACCAGGTCGCCGCAGGAGGAACTGCCTACGACGACTCGGGCGCCCTCGCGGCCGTCGTTTCGGCGATCGCCGACGGTGACGTGGCCGCTGCCCTCGTCTCCGTCGACGGCGCCGTCCGCCAGGGACGCGATCCCACCCAGTTCGCGGTCGAGATCGTCGAGCGACTCCGTCGCGACTTCCTCGTTCTCGTCGGCGCCGCCGACGTCGGCGAGACAGCTGGCGCGCAGGCCGACCACGGCGAGATCCTCGAGCAACTGGGGACAGTCCGCTGCGTACGCGTGATGGAACTCCTCGGCGGGTCGATCGTCGCGATGCGCGACGCCCCGGATCCGCGCATCACGCTCGAAGTCGCCTTGATCCGGGCCGCGAGACCCGATGCCGACGCCCTGCCCGAGGCGGTTATCGACCGCGTCGAGCGCCTCGAGCGCCGCCTCGAGATGCTCGGGCCGGAGTCGGCGACGCAGCCCGCCGCGCCACCAGCCCCTCCCGCACGACCGCGGGCCGCGCCGCCGACCCCGACCCACCCGCGGGTGGAGATCCCGGCGACTCGACAACCGTCGCAGCCACCCGGCGTCCCCCCTCCGCCCCCCGCGCCCCCGGCGCACACCGGCGACGGCACAACAGCGAGGAATCGAGAGGAAGGCGAGCGGCCCGACGCCCCGAGCAGGGATGATCTCGTCACCGCCTGGGCCGACGACATCCTCCCGAAGCTGCGCCCCAAGGTGCGCGCCATCTACCAGGCGGGCCGGTTCGTCTCTAGCGAGGGATCGAAGGCGCTTCTCGCTCTGCCGAACGACGCCCACATCGCCCATGCCGAACCGCTGCGCGCTGAGGTCGTCGCGGCCTTGAGCCAGCATTTCCACCAGCCGGTCGGCCTACGGCTCGTCACCGAGGCGAGTCCGACGGCGCGGGCCCCGGCAGGAGCCTCACCGCGACGGCCCCGGCGGGACGAGGTCGCAACGGAGAACCCCGCGTCCAGCGAGGACCTCGTCGACGAGCTCGCAGACGACGCCGACCCGGGCTCAGGGACGCCCGAACGGCCGCCGTCGAGCGCGGACGTGATCGAGGGCCGTCTGCTCGAGGCGTTCCCCGGTGCCGAGGAGGTGTGACTGCGGTGACAGCACCGCGCGACGACGTCTTGGGGGCGCGCCTTGCGGCTGCAGGGCGGCGGCTCGTCGACGCCGAGGAAGACCGCGGACTTCCGGGGATGGCGCGATCCTCATCGGGGCAGGCGAAAATTTCCCGTTCGCCGGTCGCGACCTGCCCCCGTTTCGCCGAGCGCTGGCAAAGCGTGCTTAGCGCGTTGCGCGAGATACTGGGCGGTCCCGCCGATCAAGCCGAACCAAGTCGGGACGCCGGCTGTCCGTCGGTCGCGGAGTGAGTTAGGAGCAGACCCTGGCGCTGTTCGAAGGCCCCATTCAGGAACTCGTCGACGAGCTCGGCCGGCTCCCGGGCATCGGCCCGAAGTCCGCGCAGCGGATCGCCTTTTACCTGTTGCGAATCCCCGACGAGGATGCCTTGCGACTCGCCCGGGCGATCGTCGAGGTGAAAGAGCGCATCGTCATCTGTTCGGTCTGCTTCAACATCGGATTGGGCGAACGCTGCTCGATCTGCTCGGATCCGAAGCGGGATCCGTCCGTCCTCTGCGTCGTCGAAGACCCTCGTGACGTGATCGCGGTCGAAAAGACCAGCTCTTTCCGCGGCCGCTACCACGTTCTCGGTGGCGCGCTGAGCCCACTCGAAGGGGTCGGACCCGAACAGCTCCACATCCGCGAGCTCCTCGCCCGGGTCGAGAACGACCACATCGCCGAGGTCATCGTCTGCACCAACCCGAACCTCGAGGGCGATGCCACGGCGATGTACCTCTCACGATCTCTGAAGCCTCTCGGTGCCCGCGTAACCCGCATCGCGAGTGGGCTGCCGGTCGGTGCCGATCTCGAGTACGCCGACGAGCAAACCCTCGGCCGGGCGCTCGACGGCCGTCGCGACGTCGACGCCTGACCCGGTGAAAACGGAAATCGCCCGGGCCCGGTAACCTTCGCGCCATGCCGGACGTGGCCGAAAACCCGCGTGCTTCTCGCCTCGCCGAACTCGAGCGGCGCAAGGCCGAGGCCCGTCGACCCGGGACCGAACGGGCGATCGAGGCCCAACGCGCGAAAGGGAAGATGACCGCACGCGAGCGCATCGAGTACGTCCTCGACGCGGGCACGTTCCAGGAGGTCGACGCGCTCGTCCGCCATCGCGCCCACGGCGTCGGCCTCGACGATCTCAAGCCCTATACCGACGGCGTCGTCACCGGCTTCGGCTCGATCGACGGCCGGCGCGTCTGCGTCTACAGCCAGGATTTCACAGTCTTCGGCGGTTCGCTCGGGGAAGCTCATGCCGAGAAGATCCACAAGATCCAAGACCTTGCCGTCTCGTCGGGGGTACCGCTCATCGGGATGAGTGACGGCGGCGGAGCCCGCATCCAAGAGGGAGTCGCGGCCTTGAACGGCTTCGGCGGAATCTTCTTCCGTAACGCCAGGGCGTCGGGTGTCGTGCCCCAGATCAGCGTCGTGCTCGGCCCCTCGGCGGGCGGCGCCGTGTACTCGCCAGCGCTCACCGACTTCGTCTTCATGGTCGAGGGCATGAGCCACATGTTCATCACCGGCCCGGACGTCGTGCGCACCGTGACGGGGGAGGAGGTCAGCGCCGAGCAGCTCGGCGGGGCGATGACCCATGCGACCCGGTCGGGCGTCGCAGCTTTCGTTGCTGCCGACGAGCGGGCGTGCCTTGACGACGTCCGTTGCCTCCTGTCGTTCCTCCCCTCGAACAACCTCGAGGAGCCGCCGCGCACAATCCCGGCCGATGACCCCGACCGGCTGACCCCCGAGCTACGCACGCTCGTTCCGGAGCGGCCAGACCAGCCCTACGACATGAAGCGCCTAATCGAGGCGGTCGTCGACGACGGCGGGTACCTTGAGTACTTCCCGTTCTGGGCGATGAACCTCACCTGCGGCCTGGCGAGAATCGCCGGACGCGTCGTGGGCATCGTCGCCAACCAACCCCAGGTCCTCGCCGGCGTGCTCGACATCGACTCGTCAGAAAAGGGCGGGCGCTTCGTGCGGACCTGCGACGCCTTCAACATCCCGCTCGTCACCTTCGTCGACGTGCCGGGATTCATGCCCGGCACCGACCAGGAGTTCGGCGGCATCATCCGCCACGGTGCCCAGCTCCTCTACGCCTACTGCGAGGCGTCGGTGCCGCGGGTCCAGTTCATCATCCGCAAGGCCTACGGCGGCGCCTACCTCGTCATGGACTCGAAGTCGATCGGCACCGATCTGAGCTACGCCTGGCCCTCGGCCGAGCTCGCCGTGATGGGCCCCGAGGGGGCGGTGGAGATCGTGCACCGCCGCGAGCTCCAGGAAGCGGCCGACCCGGCCCAACGTCGCGCCGAGCTCGTCGCCCAGTACACCGAGCGATTCACGACCCCCTATGTCGCCGCCGAACGGGGCTACGTCGACGACGTCGTCGATCCCGCCGAGACCCGGCGAGTGCTCGCCCGCAGCCTCGATATGCTCGCGACTAAGCGCGAGGACCTGCCGAAGCGCAAGCACGGCAACGAGCCCCTATGAGCGCGACGAAGCGGGGAGAACCCCACCCGCCGCTTGCGGCGCCGCCCGAAATCCGCAGGGTAATCGAGGCCGCGGTGGAGGCGGTCTGGCCCCGTGCCGGCGAGCCCGTCCCGACGCCGTCGTCGGGCTGGCCAGTCGCAACCCGCCGCTCCTGGCGCTTCGTCGGCCGCTCGGCGACGACCCCCGGCGAGCGTCACCCCGGATGCCGGCGCTGAACCGGCGGTCCGAACGGATCGATACGAACATGTGTTCGATCAGCGGTCGCCAGCCGTAGAATGTGGCGTCGTGGCCGTCACCGCGCCCCTCGACGCCTTCCACCCCGCCGTCGCCGAGTGGTTCCGCCGGCAGTTCCCCGACGGCCCGACCCCGGCCCAGGCGCTCAGCTGGCCGGCGATCGCCACCGGCGAGGACACCCTCGTCGCCGCACCAACCGGCTCGGGCAAAACCCTCGCCGCCTTCCTCGTCGCGATCGACCGCTGCCTGCACGACCCCTCCCCGCCCGGGAATCGCGGGGCAACGTCGGTTCTCTACGTCTCACCGCTGCGCGCCCTCACCGTTGACGTCGCGGAGAACCTCGAAGCCCCGCTCGCGGCGATCGTCGCGATCGGCGAGGAGATCGGCCACCACGTGCGGGGGCTTCGCATCGCCGTCCGCAACAGCGACACCTCGGCGACACGGCGCGCCGCGATGGCCCGCCGGCCGCCCGACATCGTCGTCACGACCCCCGAGTCGCTCTATCTACTCCTCACCTCGCGACGCGGCCGGGAAATGCTCGGCGTGGTCAGCACGGTCATCGTCGACGAGATCCACGCCCTCGCCCGCGACAAGCGGGGCTCGCACCTCGCGATCAGCCTCGAACGCCTCGACAGGCTCGTCACCGGCAACGGCCGGCCCCGGCCGACGCGCATCGGCTGCTCGGCAACGCAACGCCCCCTCGCCCGCATCGCCCGACTGCTCGTCGGCGCGGGTCAGGAACGCTCGAGGGCGGACGGCTCGCCGCGCTGCGCCGTGATCGACGTCGGCCACCGCCGCAAGCTCGACCTCGGCATCGTCCTCCCTGCCGACGAGCTCGGCGCCGTGATGACGACCGACCAGCTCGACGACGTCGTGCGCTCGCTCGCCGAACAGATCGGCCGCCACCGTACGACCCTCGTCTTCGTCAACACCCGGAGAATGGCCGAGCGGATCGCGCACCTGCTGCGTTCCGAGTTCGCCGACGACACCGTCGCCGCGCACCACGGCAGCGTGGCGATGGAGCGTCGGCTTTCGATCGAGTCCCGTCTGCGGGCGGGGGAGCTGCGCGCCGTCGTGGCGACGGCTTCGCTCGAACTCGGCATCGACGTCGGGCCGGTCGACCTCGTCTGCCAGGTCGGATCGCCGCGGGGCATCAACGCCTTCCTGCAGCGGGTGGGCAGGGCGGAGCACCGCCTCGACGGCGTGCCGAAGGGTCGGGTCTACCCGCTCACCCGGGACGAACTCGTCGAGTGCGTCGCCCTCATCTGCGCGGTGGCCGAGGGTTCGCTCGACGCGACCGTCCCCCCCGTCGCACCGCTCGACATCCTCGCCCAACAGATCGTCGCCGAGTGCGCCGCCAGCGGAGAGGCAGGCATCACCGAGCGCGAACTCTGCGGCCTCATCCGCCGGGCGGCGCCCTACGCCGCGATCAGCGACGACGACCTCGAGGCGGTCGTCGCCCTCGTCTCCGAAGGGGTGCCGACCGGGCGCGGCGTGCGCGGCGCCTACGTCCACCGCGACCGGGTGAACGGCGTTCTGCGGGCGCGGCGCGGGGCGTCGATCACGGCGCTGACCTCGAGTGGGGCGATACCCGAACTCGCCGACTACCGGGTCGTCGTCGAGCCCGACGACAGCGTCGTCGGCTCGGTTTTCGAGGACTTCGCCGTGGAGGCGATGGTCGGCGACGTCTTCCTCCTCGGTTCGAACTCGTGGCGCATCCAGCGGGTCGAACGGGGCACCGTGCGCGTGACCGACGCGCGGGGCGCGCCGCCGACCGTGCCGTTCTGGATCGGCGAGGCACCGGCGCGCAGCGATGAATTGTCGGAGGCGGTCTCCAAGCTCCGCCACCTCGTCGCGGAGGCGCTGGGAGAAGGCGGGCCTTCGCTCGCCGTCGCGCGGCTCGCCGGGATCCCCGGGGTCGACCGCCGCCCGGCAGCGGACGTCGTCGCCTATCTCGCCGCGGGGCAAGCCGAGCTCGGCGGGCTGCCGACGCGAGAATCGCTCGTCGTCGAACGCTTCTTCGACGACACCGGCGGCGCGCAGCTCGTCGTGCACTCGCCCTACGGGGCGCGGGTCAATCGGGGACTCGGGCTCGCGCTCCGGAAGCGCTTCTGCCGGACGTTCGACTTCGAACTCCAGGCGGCGGCGAGCGACGACGCCGTCGTGCTCTCCCTCGGGCCGCAGCACGCCTTCGCCCTGGAAAGCGTCCTCGGCTTGCTTGCACCGGAGAGCGTTCGCGAGGTGCTCGTCCAGGCCGTCCTGCCGACGCCGATCTTCAGTTCGCGCTGGCGGTGGAACCTCAACCGCGCCCTCGTGTCGCCGCGCTTCCGGGGATCACGTCACCTGCCGCCGGCGATCCAGCGCATGGAGGCCGACGACCTCTTGGCGGCGGTCTTCCCGACGCTCGCCGCCTGCCAGGAGAACGTCTCCGGGCCGATCGAGATCCCCGACCACCCGCTCGTCCGCCAGACCCTCGAGGACTGCTGCACCGAGGCGATGGACCTCAGCGGGCTCGTCAGCCTGCTCGAAGGCCTGCGCGCCACGACGATCGAGGCGCGCTGCGTCGACACGACCGAGCCGTCGGTCCTCGCCCACGAGATCCTGAACGGCCGGCCGTACACGTTCCTCGACGACGCGCCCTTGGAGAACCGCCGGACGCGCGCGATCTCGCTCCGCCGCGGCATCCCGCTCGAGGCCCACGATCTCACGGCCATCGACGCTGCGGTCATCGACGAGATCCGCGCCGAGGTCGCGGCGGACCTGCGCGACCCGGACGAGCTCTGCGACCTGCTGCAGTCCACGGTCGTCCTGGCAGCCGAGGACCGCTGGCGGCACCTTTTCTCCGCGCTCGTCGACGCCGGCCGGGCGATGTCGTTCGCGCCTCGGCCACCCACACCAAGGCCAGGCCCGGAGCGCTGGTGCGCGCTCGAGCGGCGCCGCGAGGTCGAGGCCCTCTTCCCCGAGGCCTGCTTCACCCCGAACAGTCGCCTTCCCGAGGCGCTCGCCCAGGGGGAGGCACCGTCGTTCGATGATGCGCTGGAGCTCGCGCTGCGGGGTCATCTCGAGCTCGTCGGCCCTGCGACGCCGCCAGAGCTTGCCGAGGCAATCGGGATCGCGGACGAAATAGCGGTGGAAAGCGCCCTGCGCCGCGCCGAGGTGGCCGGCGCGGCGTTGGCGATCGGGAACGACCGGTGGTGGTCGCGCAGGCTCGTCGCCCGTGCCCATAACCGCCAGCGCGGACTTGAGCGCCGGCGAATTGAGGCCGTGAGCGCACAGCATCTCGTGCGCTTCCTCCTCGAGTGGCAACACGTCGCGCCGGGAACGCGCCTGCGCGGCACCGCGGGGACCGCGGCGGTGCTCACCCAGCTCCAGGGGATCGAGGCCCCGATCGGCGCCTGGGAGAGCGCGATTCTCCCCGCCCGGGTCGCCGATTACGAGCCGCGCCATCTAGACGAGCTGTGCACCCGCGGCGAGATCGCCTGGGGGCGGCTCGCCATCCCCGGCCAACCCGTCGGCGGGCCGCACCGGGCCGGCGCGACGCCTTCCCGGGCGACACCGGTCGCCCTCGTCCGCCGCGAGGATCTCGCCTGGCTGCTCGCTGCGGTCCGGGGTGACGAGCGCCCACGCCCACCGGGTGCGGGCGCCGCGGCGGAGGTCCTCGAGGCGCTCGGCGGCAGGGGGGCGCTCTTCTTCGCCGACCTCGTGAACGAGACCGGAAGGATGCCGCTCGAGGTCGCCGAGGCGCTGTGGGACGGCGTCGCCCGCGGGCTCGTAACCTCCGACGGGTTCGGCGCGGTGCGCGCTCTTCTCGCCGGCCGTTACCGCAACCCGCTTTTCTCGCGGCCGGGCGGGGCGCGGCCCGCGCCCCACCGTCTCGCCGCGGCCGGGCGTCGGCGTCTGGAGCCGGCGCTCGCCGGGGGACGCTGGTCGCTCGTCGAAGCGGCGCGGCCGGCCGATTTCGGTCCTGACGAACTCGCCGACGCCACCGCCGCCCAGCTCCTCGCCCGCTGGGGGGTGGTCTTCCGGGACCTCGTCGGCCGTGAGCCGCTCGCCGTCGCCTGGCGCGACGTGCTCTGGGCGTTGCGCCGGTTTGAAGTACGCGGCGTCGCGCGCGGCGGCCGCTTCGTCACCGGGTTCTCCGGGGAGCAGTTCGCCCTGCCTGAAGCCCTCGACGCCCTCCACCGGGTCGCCGCTCGTCCTCCTGAGGGCGTGACCGTTCGCCTCTCTGCGGCGGACCCGCTCAACCTCACCGGGTCGGTTCTCGGCCCGGCGCGTCTGCCGGCGATCATCGGCCGGGAGCTCACCTTGGTCGACGGCTCGCCGCTCGCCGCCACCCCGCCGATGCCGGCGGGGCGCGTCGCCTCCTGACCGGCCGCCCGGACAGGCCGGCAACGTCTGGCGGATCAGCCGCTCATCAAGCGTTGCTCGAGAGCGTCGAGCTGCACCGCCAGCGGAGCTGGGAGACGGTCGCCGAAGATCGCGAAGTACTCCCTGATCGCGAGGGTCTCCTCGTGCCAGTCGGCCACATCGACCGACAGCAGTTCGTCCATCGCCTCGGCGCTCATGGCGAGGTTCTCGGTCGAGATCGCACCGGGCGCGGGGAGCCAGCCGATCGGCGACTCGACTGCCCGGTCGGAACCGGCGCAACGCGCGAAGACCCACTCGAGCACGCGCGCGTTCTCCCCGAAGCCCGGCCAGAGAAACTCACCGTCGCGGTCCCGACGGAACCAGTTCACGCAGAAGATCCGCGGAAGTCTGTCCGGCGCGAGCAGCTGGCCAAACGTCAACCAGTGCCCCCAGTAGTCGGCCATGTTGTAACCGCAGAACGGGAGCATCGCGAACGGGTCGCGCCGCAGCTTGCCGACGGTGCCGGCCGCCGCGGACGTCATCTCCGATGCCATCGTCGCGCCGAGGAAGACACCGTGGTCCCAGTTGAAGGCCTCGTAGACGAGCGGCACCACCGCCGACCGGCGACCGCCGAGCAGGATCGCCGAGATCGGCACCCCCTCGGGGTCGTCCCACTCCGGGGCGCTCTCCGGGTGCTCGGTGATCCGCACGGTGAAGCGGGAGTTCGGGTGTGCCGCGCTCTGCGGCGAATCCGGCGTCCAGTCGTCGCCGCGCCAGTCGACGAGGTGCGCCGGCGGTGCCGGGGTGAGCCCCTCCCACCAGACGTCGCCGTCGTCGGTCAAAGCGGTGTTCGTGAAGATGACGTTCCTCCCGAGCATCGTGATGGCGTTCGGGTTGGTCTTCGTGCTCGTACCGGGCGCGACACCGAAGAGCCCCGTCTCGGGGTTGACGGCCCGTAGTTTCCCGTCCTGCCCGATCCTCATCCAGCAGATGTCGTCGCCGACGGTCTCGACCTTCCAGCCAGGAAGGCTCGGAACCATCATCGCGAGGTTGGTCTTGCCGCAGGCCGAAGGGAACCCGCCGGTCACAAAGCGCACCTCCCCCTCAGGCGAGGTGAGCTTCATCACGAACATGTGCTCGGCGAGCCAGCCTTCGTCGCGTGCGATCGTCGACGCGATCCGTAGCGCCAGGCACTTCTTACCCAACAGGGCGTTGCCCCCGTACCCCGAGCCGTACGACCAGATCTCCCTGGACTCGGGGAAGTGGACGATGTAGGTGTTCTCCGGGTCGCAGGGCCACGGCACGTCAGCCTCACCGGGTGCGAGTGGCACGCCGACGGAGTGGACGCAGGGCACGAATTCGCCGTCCGAGCCGAGCGCTTCTAGAGGCGAGTTTCCCATCCGCGTCATGATCGCCATGTTGACGACGACGAGCGGCGAGTCGGTGAGCTCCACGCCAATCTTCGCGTGGCTCGAACCGACCGGCCCCATCGAGAATGGCACGACGTAGAGCGTGCGTCCCCGCATCGCCCCGGAAAAGAGCCCGAGCAGCTTGGCGCGCATCGCGGCAGGCTCCGCCCAGTTGTTCGTCGGTCCCGCGTCGTCCTCGTGGGCGGAGCAGATGAACGTCCGGTCCTCCACCCGAGCCGTGTCACGGGGATCGGAGCGGGCGAGGTAGCTGCCCGGCCGCTTCGTGCCGTTCAGGCGCAACATCGTTCCCTGCGCGACGAGAAGCGCGCAGAGTCGCTCGTATTCCTCCTCGGAACCATCGCACCATTCCACGCGCTCGGGCTTTGCCAGGTCGGCGAACCACCGCACCCATTGCGCGAGCTTGTGATGGCTGGCGGGCTCTGCGCTCAAGATCCTCCCTTCCTTCCGCTTCCCTCGCCCCGCCCGGAGCCAGGAACAGACGAGACCACCGGGCTTTCTGACCTCGCCCGGCGCTCCCAGGCCCTCAGTCGTCGGCCTCACGGTGGCGCTCGACCCCCCTGTTAAGCGGGCGCAGCCGGTGATCCGACGTCACCGGCTCGAACGCGACGAGCTGCAAGTGAGTTTTCATCCTTGTCGGCGGGCGCAACGGCGGCAAACCGACGACCGCCGACGACAGTTCTACCGACGGCCTGCCGCCACCATGACGTTGCTGGAGTGGGTCCTCTCCTGACCAGCTCCTGGGGCACCTGGCCGACCGGTACGGCGCGGTCGGGCCGCCCGCGGTGGCGGCCCGACACGCCGGCCCCTAGCGGGACGGACGGCGGTCTCGGCTTGGTCGAGCCCCCAAGCCCAACTACCGCCCCGGCGAAGGGTCGCCGTCCACGCTCCCAGCCCGCCGCGGCGACCGAGGGCTCGCAAAGCGCCGGCCAGCGTCACGACGGTCGCGCCGGGAGGGGACCGCTGGCGATAACATTGTTGCTATCCGATAAGCACTTTAATCGCCAGCACAGCTCCCGGATCGGAAGACAGCGATGACGCCAACAAGAAGCTCGGCGGGAGCACTTCCCACTGCCACCTCTTCGCTGGCAGCCGACGATGACGTGGCGGTGCGCCTCCGGATGGCGATCGCGCGTCTGTTCCGCCGGATCGAACGCACCCGGGCCGGTGCGTCGCTCACGCCGTCCGAGACGACGGTCCTCTCCGCCATCGTGCGGCAAGGGCCACTCCGGCTCTCGGACCTCGCACGGGCCGAGGGTATGAACCCGACGATGCTCTCCCGACTCATCCGCGATCTCGAAGAAGCGGGCCTCGTGCTGCGCAGAACCGACCGGGTCGACCGGCGCGCGGCCCTCGTCGAGGCGACCCCTGCCGGCAGGCGGCTTTTTGACCGGATCCGCGCCGAACGCAGCGACACCCTGTCCGCGGCGCTCGTCCTGCTCTCAACTGATGAGCAACGCACCTTGCGAGCCGGTCTGGCGGTGCTCGAAACCCTCGCTGACCGCCTGAAGGGCCGGCGCCCGTGAGAAAGAGCCTGCGCCGCATCAGGAGGAAGACCTTCTCGGCGCTGAAAGTCCCCAACTACCGGCTGTACTTCGCGGGACAGTCGGTTTCACTCATCGGCACCTGGATGCAGATCACGGCCCAGGCGTGGCTCGTTCTCAGCCTCACCCACTCGAGCACCGACCTCGGGTTCGTCGTCGCCCTCCAGACCATCCCGGTGCTGGTCCTCGCCCCCTATGGCGGGGTGATCGCGGACCGGGTGGACAAGCGCCGATTGATGGTCGTCCTCCAGACGTTCATGGGCCTCCAGGCGCTCACCCTCGGCCTGCTGACCCTCTCCGGCGTCGTGTGCTTCTGGGAGATCTGCGCCCTCGCCGTAGTGCTCGGGTTGAACAACACCTTCGAGATGCCTTCGCGGCAGGCCTTCATCCGGGAGATGGTTGGCCGGGACGAGCTCCGTAACGCCGTGACGTTGAACTCGGTGATGAACAACGCTGCCCGGGCGGTCGGCCCGGCGGTCGCTGGGATTCTCATCGCCACGGTCGGGGATGGGGCCTGCTTCGTGATCAACGCCGCGAGCTTCGGGGCCGTCGTCACTTCGCTCGTCATCATGGACCGCGCCGCCCTGCGGCCGAGCGTGCCCGAGCCCCGGGCAAGAGGTCAGCTCCGCCAAGGGCTCGCCTACGCAGCTCGCACCACCGAGATCGCCGTGCCGCTCGTGATGATGACGCTCGTCGGCATGCTCGCCTATGAGTTCTCCGTCAGCCTCCCGTTTTTCGCGACCCGCACCTTCCACGGCGGTTCTGAGGTCTACGGCTTCATGACGGCAGCGATGGGGATCGGCGCCGTCGTCGGGGGGTTGTTCACCGCCGCCCGGGGCCGTACGGGGCTGCGGCCGATGATCCTCGCCTGCTTGGGGTTCGGCTTGGCGATTCTTCTCACGGCGCTCTCGCCGGACCTCGTCCTCGCCTACGTCGGGTTGTCGTTCGTCGGCTGGGCGAGCGTCTCGTTCGTCTCGGTCGGGAACTCGACCATCCAGCTGAGCACGGAACGGAGCATGCGGGGCCGCATGCTGGCCCTGTGGCAGCTCGCCTTCCAGGGGACGACGCCGATCGGCGGTCCGCTCATCGGCTGGGTGATCGCCGAATCCGAACCGCGGATCGGCCTCCTCGTCGGCGCGGCGACCTGCCTACTCGCCGCCGGCTTGGGCGCGGCTATCGCCCGCCATCGCTTGAGCTCGTCCCGCTCCTCTCGTGCCATCGCGCTTGCCACGACGGAAGCCCTCACCCGGATCGCGTGAGACCTCGCATCCACCGGCCGGCCGTCCGGCGAGATCGGACTACCAAGCGCCGCCGACCGATCCGCCGGGTCAGGACGGCGACGGTCACGCGGCAGCCACGGTCCGGGAGCTGATGGACCGCCTCGGGCACTCGACGCCCGAAATCGCCCTCCGGTACCAGCACGCGACGAGGGAGCGCGACAGGGCCATTGCCGACAAGCTCGGAGCGCTCTTGCGCGCCGTCGAGGCACCGCTCGAGCCAGCGTCGAACATCGTCCCGATCGGGCGTGGCGCTGACGATTCGTCGAGTGCCTGACCCTTCCATGCGGTCCATTTTGCGGGCCCTTCGGAAATGAGTGGGGTGCGGTCACGGTGACCTGCCCGCGCTTGCGATCGTTGCCCCGCAACGGCACACCGAGGCGACCCTCAACCACACCAGCTGTCGAGCGTTCTGGGGCACTCGTCAAAGCGCGGAACGCCGATTCCGGCGCGGCGCTTACGTCAACCGGCGCGGGCACAAAGGCGTTGTTCTGTACCCTGGCGCGCCTCACCTAGCGGCAGCTCTGTGGGCTCGTGCAACGGCCAAGCGAGACGGGTGACGTCATCGCCCACACCGGGCGCTCTCTGAGTGGGGACAAGGCCAATCCCCACACGGCCTACGTCTCACCGCCCGGCTCCAGGGACGCGACCGCTCCCCTGAACCTAGTGTGTCAGCGAGCTTGGCAGGTCATCGGTCGTCACAGCGGTATGGACGCAACGGTCACCTGCTCTCGTTCTGCGAAGTTTCCAACCTTGAGGGGGCGGGATGCCGAAACTGGCTGCCATTCGTCTTTTCGCTGCCGTTGCGCTGCTGTTTGCTACGACCTCGGCGATACTCGCTGCCGGGTTTCCCTCGCCGGCGGCGGCTTCGACGGCCGGTTGGTCATCGGGGGTGCTGATCGACCCCCTGGCAGGAGAGCCGATTTCAGTCTCTTGCCCGACGGCTGGCTTCTGTGTTGCCGTGGACAGCGTCGGCAACATCCTCACCTACAACGGCAGCTCGTGGTCGTCGCCCAAGAGCATCGATGCTGGATAAAGCCTGATTTCCGTCTCCTGCCCGACGGCAGGCTTCTGCGCCTCGGTGGGCTGGAATGGCAACGCTCTGACCTACGACGGCAGCTCGTGGTCGTCGCCCGACGACATCGACGCCGGGATCATCCTGGAATCCGTCTCCTGCCCGACGGCGAGCTTCTGCGCCGCGGTGGACTATAGCGGCAACGTCCTCACCTACAACGGCAGCTCGTGGTCCTCGCCCAAGGCGATCGACGCTGGATACAGCCTGAACTCCGTCTCCTGCCCGACGGCTGGCTTTTGTGTCGCGGTGGACGCGTACGGCAACTTCCTCACCTACAACGGCAGCTCGTGGTCGTCGCCCGAGAGCATCGACGCGGGGAACAGCCCGTCCTCCGTCTCCTGCCCGACGGCGAGCTTCTGCGTCGGGGTGGACTACAGCGGTAACGCCTTCACCTACAACGGCAGCTCGTGGTCGTCGCCCGAGAGCATCGACGCGGGGAACAGCCCGTCCTCCGTCTCCTGCCCGACGGCGGGCTTCTGTGTTGCCGTGGACTACAGCGGTAACGCCCTCACCTACAACGGCAGCTCGTGGTCGTCGCCTAAGACGATCGACGCGAGCGGGGATGGCCTGAACTCCGTTTCCTGCCCGACGGCGGGCTTCTGCGCCGCGGTGGATAACGACGGCAACGTCCTCACCTACAACGGCAGCTCGTGGTCCTCGCCCGACGAGATCGACCCGAACGTGGGTGGCCTGTACTCCGTCTCTTGCCCGACGGCGGGCTTCTGTGTTGCCGTGGACAGCGTCGGCAACATCCTCACTTACAACGGCAGCTCGTGGTCCTCGCCCGATAGCATCGACGCTGGTTACAGCGTGGTTTCCGTCTCCTGCCCGACGGCGGGCTTCTGCGCCGCGGTGGACCACGACGGCAACGTCCTCACCTACGACGGCAGCTCGTGGTCGTCGCCCAAGACGATCGACGCGAGCGGGGGTGGCCTGAACTCCGTTTCCTGCCCGACGGCGAGCTTCTGCGCCGCGGTGGATAACGACGGCAACGTCCTCACCTACGACGGCAGCTCGTGGTCGTCGCCCAAGAGCATCGACGCTGGGTACAGCCCGTCCTCCGTCTCCTGCCCGACGGCGAACTTCTGCGCCGCGGTGGACTGGAGCGGCAATGCCTTCACCTACAACAGCGGCTCGTGGTCGCTGCCCGACAGCATCGACGCTGGAAACTACCTGTCCTCCGTCTCCTGTCCGACGGTGAGCTTCTGTGCCGCGGTGGCCTACAACGGCGATGTTTTCACCTACAACAGCAGCTTGTGGTCGTCGCCTGAGAGCATCGACGCGGGGAACGGCCTGTTGTCCGTCTCCTGCCCGACGGCGAGCTTCTGCGCCGCGGTGGACCACAGCGGCAACGTCCTCACCGACAACAGCGGCTCGTGGTCGTCGCCCGAGAGCATCGACGCCGGGTACAGGCTGTCCTCCGTCTCCTGCCCGACGGTGAGCTTCTGTGCCGCGGTGGACTGGGTTGGCAACGCGCTCACGTATTTGCCTACGACCACAACCACAATTACCTCGGTCACCGCGGGTCCGGTCGTCGGCCAGAGCGTCTCAGTCGGTGTGCAGGTTACCGGGCCGAGCACCACCTCGGGATCACCGACCCCGAGCGGGCAAGCCACCGTCAGCGACGGCACCCGGAACTGTGAGGCGACGCTCAGCGGGTCGAACGGGAGCGCGAGCGGCACGTGCTCGATCACCGAGCAGGCCGCGGGCAACTACTCGCTCACCGCCAGCTATCCGGGCGACGCCAACTTCGCCTTCAGCGTGACGTCCGCCTCCACCTCGCTCACGGTCGGCAAGGCCACGTCCACGACGGCCCTTGAGGCCTCAGCCACCAAGGTCACCTACGGCGACGAAGGCGCCGCACAACTTTCGGTCACCGTCTCGCCGCAATACTCCGGCTCGACGCCGACGGGAACGGTGACGGTGACACAGTCCACGACGACGCTGTGCACCTTCACGCTGTCGGGGGCCGAGGGCTCGTGCACGTTATCGGCCACGAAGCTTCCGGCGGGCACCTACGGCCTCGTCGCCACGTACGGCGGCAGTGCGAACGTCGGGAGCTCGACTTCGGCGGAGGAATCCCTGACCGTTGCCAAGGCAACTTCCAAAACCACCCTCAAGCTCTCAGCTGCCAAGGTCACCTATGGACACGAAGGTGCCACACACCTCTCGGTCACCGTCTCGCCGCAGTACTCCGGTTCGACGCCGACCGGGACGGTCAGGGTGAAGCAGTCCACGACGCTGTGTGTGATCACGCTGCGGTCAGCCAAGGGATCGTGCGAGTTGTCGGCCAAGAGGCTCAAGGTGGGCACCTACCACCTCGTCGCCAACTATCGCGGCAGCACGAACTTGAAGTACTCGAGGTCGGCGAAGGAGACCCTCAGAGTCGTCAGGTGACGAGCTGAGGCGTTATGGCTGCACGGGCGGGCATCGATCGCTGACCGGCACCCTGGCAACCGGTCGGTGTCCGTTCTCCGTCCTAGACGTCAAGCCGCCAGTGCTTGGTAGCAGAACGAGCATGTCCCTCCTCCGATCCGAACCCCTATGCCGACCGGATCGAGCATCGAGGTTGTTGGTGAGTGACCCCAAATGTTCACGACGAGGTTGGTTCGAGGTGCCCCCGACCGCCGGGTCGGTGGGGCACCTTCTGGCTCCCGGAGCATCAAGTCCTTGCTGTCGCGAGCGGCGCTTCAGGATCGTTTCCAAAGAGCCATTTTGCCCGCAGTCTGAGCTTCGATCGGGCTCTTAACACGGCCTTCAATTCGGCCCCATTTGCGCACAACTTCAGCCTCCATCGCGCCCGTAGCGCGCACGCCGCTCGCCTGGAGGGAGAACGCCGAGCGCTCCGCACGAAGTTCTCCCTAGTCAGACGGGGTGGGCGAGGGGGTGCGTGGGTTCATGAGATAGCGGACGCATGTCGCGAGACATCGTGGACACCCGAGGGGGTGGCCCAATGGAGATGGCGGCGTTCGTGGCCCAGGCGGTTCTTGTTGAAAAGCGCAGCGTGCGCGAGGTGGGCGAGGGGGGACTTGAACCCCCACGTCCTCGCGGACACAGGAACCTGAATCCTGCGCGTCTGCCAAATTCCGCCACTCGCCCGGACGGCGAGGCGATGCTAACCCAAGGCGGCCGGAACCATTTAGTCCATCCCGATAGTGTGGAAACGGCATGGGACTCCAGCAGTTCGAGCGCCGGCTCGAGCGCATGGTCGAGGGAGCGTTCGCCAGGGCGTTCCGGGGCGAGCTCCAACCGATCGAGCTCGGGCGACGACTGACGCGGGAGATGGACCTGCACCGTGCGGTGTCGGTTCGCGGCCTCGTCGCGCCGAACGTCTTCGAAGTCGTGCTGTCCGAAGATGATTACGAGCGCTTCGAAGGTTTCCTCGAAGCCCTCAACAAGGAGCTCGTTGAGGCGGGACGCGCCCACGCCCGGTCTGAGGGGTACACGTTCCTCGGCCCGGTCGTCGTCGAGATCGGCTCGGACCCGGCGCTGCCGAGGAGCACCTTCGAGATCGCGAGCACCGTTGTCGAGAACACCGAGACGACCACCGCCTGGATCGTGCTGCCGAACGACCGGAAGATCGGCGTCGGTTCGGAACCGGTGACGATCGGCCGCATGCCCGATTGCACGGTGCCCCTAGCTGACCCGAACGTGTCGCGGCACCACGCCGAGGTCCGCCGCGACGGCGACCGCGTCTATCTCGTCGACCTCGGGTCGACGAACGGCACGCGAGTCAACGGCGTCCCCGTCCACCAAAGACAGCTCGCCGACGGTGATGTGATCGCCGTCGGGATCACCGTGCTCCGCTTCGAGGCCGGCTGATAGACCGCGATGACGCACGGCATCCTCGACATCCTCCGCTACTTCCTGCTCGCGCTGATCTGGCTCTTCCTCCTCTACGCGGCGCGCATGGTCTACGTCGAGGTCCGCAGGGACCAGCGGGAGCGGGCCGAGCTCGCGGCTCAGGCCGCCGCGGGACCGAGCCACGGTTCACCGCGTCGGACGCCGCATGTTCGGATCCTCGAGTCCAAAGACCGCCGGGGAGAACGTTTCGCGCTCGGCGAAGAGACAACGATCGGCCGCTCATCCACCTGCTCGATCAGCCTCGCAACCGACAACTTCGTCTCGACGCTCCATGCGCGCATCGTCGAGCACGACGGGTCGTGGTGGCTCGAGGACCTCGGCTCGACAAACGGCACATTCCACAACGCCCGGCGGATAGCCAACCCGGAACGGCTACGGCGTGGTGACCGGTTTACCGTCGGTGCCACCGTGTTCGAGGTCGCCCGATGACGCGGATTGTCGCCGCCGCCGCGACCGACCTGGGAAGGGTGCGCGCCTCAAACCAGGACCGGGCGATCATCGGCGACGGGTTCCTCGCCGTCGCAGACGGGATGGGCGGGCATGTCGGGGGTGAGATCGCGGCGCGCCTCGCGGTCGAGACCGTCGGACGCTCGTTCGAGCAGCACCCGACGGCAGACGGACTCGTCGCCGCGGTCCACGAAGCGAACGAGTACATCTGGGCGCGCGGTGCCGAGGACCGGGGGCTGCGCGGCATGGGAACGACGCTGACCGCGGCGGCGCTCCTTGTGACGGGCCACGGCGCGCAGATCGTCGTCGTCCACGTCGGCGATTCCCGCGCCTACCTGTTCGGGCCGAATGGCCTTAGCCAGCTCACCGAGGACCACAGCCTCGTCGAGGAGATGGTCCGCCGGGGGGAGATCACTGAGCGCGAGGCGTTCTTCCACCCCGCCCGGCACATCATCACGCGGGCGCTCGGGGTCGACCGCCAACTCGACGTCGACTTCCGGACTGTCGACGTCGTCGAGGGCGACCGGATCCTTCTGTGCAGTGACGGTCTGACGAACGAGTGCCCCGACGGCGAGATTGCTGAGATCCTCGCAACCAACGCCGACCCCGATTCGACAGCGCGCGCCCTCGTCGCCCGGGCGCTCGAACACGGCGGGACCGACAACATCACCGTCATCGTCGCCAGCGTCGAAGGGACCGTGCCCGGCGACCCCAGGGTCGTCGGCCTCGAAGCCGCCGGCGCCGGCCGGACGGCTCGCCCCGGTGACGCCGGGGGCGCCTCGGCACCGCTGGGCCCCGCCGGGGCCGGGTCAGCCCCGCCCCGGTCGCTACGGGCGCGCACCGCGCCCCCCCGGCGACGCGGCCCGGGCGAGCGGATCGTCACGCCCTGGTCGGTACTGTTCGTGCTCGCCTTCGTCGGCGTGCTCGGGGGCGCGGCGGGCTTCGTCGCCTGGTTCGTGAAGGCGTCGTACTTCCTCGCGTTCGATCACAACAAGGTCGCGATTTTCGAGGGACGCCCGGGAGGGTTCCTGTGGTTCAAACCGACCCTGGTGGAGGAGACGTCGCTTTCGAAAAGCGCGGTCTACCCGCCGAGCCTTCCCTTCCTGCGGGCAGGGCTCCTCGAACCCTCGCTCTCCGCCGCCGTCGGGGCCGTCAACACCCTTGAAAAAGAGAGGAACCGGCTCGGGCTCTCGGTAGACGCCGTCACCGGGCCTCCGGCGCGGGCGAGTCGCACTTCCGCGGCTGTCTTCACGAGGAGCATCTGAGATGAATCGGCGGATCCGGACTTTCGCCCTCGTCGCGCTCGCCTGCTTCGCGTTGCTCCTTGTCCAGCTCGGCAACCTCCAGGTGCGCCAGGCAGCCTCGCTGCGCAGTTCGAAATACCAGCCGACGACCTACGGGGGTGACCCCTTCGAGCAACCGCGCGGCCAGATCGTGAGCTCCGATGGCGTCGTCCTCGCCGAATCGATCCCGACCAACGACGGCTACCGGTACTTCCGCCACTACCCCCAAGGACCGCTGTTCGCCTCGATCACCGGCTACTACGACGTCACGGCGTCGTCCGCGCCCTACGGGATGGAGGCCGAGTACAACCGGTACCTCAGCCCGAACACGCCGGTCGTGCACAACCTGAGCGACGTCCTCACCGAGCGGACCGGAACCGACTCGATCGAGATCACCGTCTCGGCCTCGCTCCAGAAAGTCGCCGCCGAGGCGATGGGCAGCTACCGGGGCGCGGTCGTCGCAATCGACCCCCGGAGCGGTGCGGTGCTCGCGTTTTACTCCAGCCCAACCTACAACCCCAACCAGTTGTCCTCGGGGGACGCGAAGGCCGCGGCGCGCTACTACAAGTCGCTCGACCCTTCGAGCGGCGATTCGCCGCTCGTGAACGGCGTGACCGCCCAGCGCTACCCGCCGGGCTCGACGTTCAAGGTCATCACGACCTCGGCGATTTTCGACCACGACCCCTCACTCGAAACCTTCGTCGCCAAAGAGGCGTCGTCGATCTCGCTGCCGGACACGGTGCTCCGGCTCCACAACTTCGGCTACGAGACCTGCGGCGGCGCGCTGGCGGTGGACCTCGCTAAGTCGTGCGACACAGCGTTCGCCAAGATCGGATTGCTGCTCGGCGCGCGCCGGCTCTACGAGGAGGCGACGTCGTTCGGCTTCGACCAGATCCCGCCGATCGACCTGCCGGCGTCCGAGGTCATCGCCGCGAACTTCCCGCCGGCGCGCAGCTTCGCCGAGAACATCCCCGGCATCGCCTACTCGGCGATCGGCCAGGAGAACGTGGCGGAGACGGCCCTCCAAGACGCCCTCATCGCCGCGGCGGTCGCCGACGACGGGACGATCATGACGCCGCACTTCCTGTCCCGTGTGGTCGACGCCGCCGGGAACGTCGTCGAGACCTACACCCCGCACCCCTGGCTGCAAGCGACGTCGGCGGTGACGGCCGACCAGGTCCGCTCGCTGATGCGCGGCGTCGTCACGGACGGGACGGCGTCGCACGTCGGCTTCCCGGCAGACCTCGACGTCGCAGCGAAGACGGGCACGGCGCAAACGGCGCTCAGCTCCTGCTCGGACGACTGGCTGATCGCGACAGCGCCCGCCGGCCCAGGGCAGATCCCCAAGGTCGCCGTTGCCGCCGTCGTCGTCCAGCCGGCGGGATACTGCGACGGCACCGGCGCGGCAGTCGCCGGTCCGATCGTGAGAGCGGTCCTCCTCGCCGCGCTGGGGTTGGCCTCGTGATGACGCCACGGCCGCGACTTAGCATCGCGGTCGGGAAGCCTAGGCTCACGGGCACATGACGATGACCCCGCACACGGTGGTCGGCGGGCGCTACGAGCTCGGAGACCAGATCGCCCGCGGCGGGACCGCGCAAGTCTTCCTCGCCCGCGACCTCCTCCTCGGCCGTCCCGTCGCCCTGAAGGTGCTCTTCTCGGAGCTCTCGACGGACAGCGCCTTCGTCGAGCGGTTCCGGCGCGAGGCACAGGCCGCGGCGAACCTTTCCCACCCGAACATCGTCCCCGTCTTCGACTGGGGCGAGACCGACTCGACGTACTTCATCGTCATGGAGTACGTCGACGGCGAGGCGCTCTCCTCGATCATCCGCACCCAGGCGCCGCTCAACCCGGCGCAGGCGGCCTCGGTTGCCTCCGACATCGCCAAGGCACTCGCCTACGCCCACCGCCGCGGGGTCGTGCACCGCGACGTGAAGCCCGGCAACGTCCTCATCACCGCCGACGGTCAGGTGAAGGTCACGGATTTCGGCATCGCCCGGGCGGTCGGCACCGACGAGCAGATCACCCAGACCGGCCTCGTCATGGGAACGGCGACGTACTTCTCGCCCGAACAGGCTCAAGGTCTCGGCGTCGACGGCCGCAGCGACATCTACGCCCTCGGTGTCGTCCTCTACGAGATGGTGGCGGGCCGCCCGCCGTTCGTCGGCGAGTCACCAGTCGCGATCGCCTACCAGCACGTCCGGGAGCACCCCGAGCCGCCGAGCGCCTACAACCCCAAGGTCCCGCGTGCGCTCGAAGCGATCATCCTCAAGGCGACGGCGAAGCTTCCCAAGGAGCGCTACGACAACGCCGAGGAGTTCCGGGCCGACCTCGAGCGCTTCCTGCGCGGCCAGCCGGTCGTCGCCCACGCCCGACATGACGAGGCGGCAACGGTCGCCGTTCCGGCGGCAGGTCCGGCGGCCCCGGTGGTCGGCGCCGCCGTGGCGGCGCCAGCAGCGCCAGGTGGCACCCCACCCGCCAAGAAGACCACACCGTACTGGCTAGGCGGCGGCGGCATCTGCGCCGTCGCGATCGGCCTCATCGTCTACTTCGGCGGCTACTCACTCGGCTATTTCGGCGGGAGGCCGTACTTCGACGTCCCGAACGTCGACGGCCTTGTCGCCAAGGCCGCGATCGCGAAACTGAGAGCTGACGGGCTCGACCCCGTGACGCGGAAGGTGCCGGGCAAATTGGACAACGCGGGGAAAGTCGTCGCCCAGGACCCGACGAGTCCCAGTCAGGTGAGAAAGGGCGAACGAGTGACGCTTCGTGTCGCGGGACCGCCCGCCCCCATCCCGATCCCCAATGTCACAAACCTCAACGTCGTCGATGCCAAGGCGGTGCTGGTCTCGAAGGGGTTCCACGTTCGCACCCAGTACGTACCCCCCCAGACGGCGGGACTGACCCCTGGAGCGGTCGTTGACGAACAGCCCGGCCCGCCCGGGAGCGCGCCGCCGGGCTCGACGATCACGCTCTCCGTGATCCGCGGCACGTTCATGATCACGGTGCCCCCGTTAAGCGGTCTCACCCCGGCGCAAGCTGACACCGCGCTGACCGTGGCCGGCTTGACCGTCGGCTCGTCGACCACTCAGTACTCCTCGACGGTGGCACAGGGTCTCGTCATCTCCTCGAATCCGGCGTCCGGGCAGAAGGTGGCCGAGGGCACAGCTGTGAACCTCGTGATCTCGTCTGGAACGCTCATCATCGTGCCGAACGTCACGAACGAAGTCATGGAACAGGCCGAGCTCGATCTCACGAACACGGGGCTGGGTTATTTCATCGTCACGGTCCCGCCAAGCTCACCGAGCGAGATCGGCCTCGTTCTCAAACAGCACCCAGGAGCTTGGCATCGGGTGCGACCCGGGTTCCGGGTGACCCTCTACGTCGCCCTCGGCAGTCCGACGTCATCGACGTCAGCGACAACGACGACGACATCGCTGCCATCGGCGACCGGGACCTAGGCCGGCTGCCGCGAACCGCCGCCGGCCGTCGTCATTCCCCACCGAGGTCATCCGGTCGGTATCCTCGGGTCCGTGGCAACGAAGGCGAGGGCTCAGAATCGCGGTCGCGTCACGCCGAAAGGTCGCCCGGCCCCCGGTCGTTACACGCCGCCCATCCCGCGGGCGATCAAGCGGAGTCCGCGGTGGTACCCGTGGATGCTCCTCGGCCTGATCGTCCTCGGCATCCTCATCATCCTGCTCAACTACATCAACGCCCTGCCGGACAGCCCCGCCAACGGGTACACCATCGGCGGATTCGTTTCCATCCTCGTCGGTGCCCTCCTCGCCACCCGCTACCGCTGAGTTGAATCACAGATCTGTAATTCATCCCCGAGTTCTCTGGCAGTGCGCCTGTTGGTCAACCCGAAGCCGAGTTCGATGACCGCCACGTGCTATTCACCAGACCTGCCGAATCCCGCTCCCTTGCGTCCGTAATCCCTCGGGCGCGGCTCGGGTTCGCCACGTCCCTCGAGGTGGCGAACCCGGTTGGCAGTCACGTCGCCGCCCGTCTTTTCCGAAACCGCGCCGCGTCCTGCCAGGAGCGACCCCGGCGGTCGATGAACACGAAGTCGTGGCGGCCAAATAGCTCCTCGAGCTTTGGGAATGCGACGAAGTCGCGATCCCGGCGGGTCTCGACCACGGTGACGATGCCGCCAGGGCGAAGGACGCGACCGATCTCCTCTACACAGACATCGCAATTCGGGACCTCCCCGAGCGTCGTCGCGACCAGCACAGCGTCGAAGCACGCCGCCCGCAGCGGGAGCAGAGATGCATCACTGCAAGTAGGGCGCGTTCGAGCCGGCGGAAAGACGTTCACGAGCGAGGATAATCATGTCGAATTGCACGTCGGCCAGCACGACGATCCCGCGAGGGACCGCCTGGGCGATGAAGGGGCTGAAGCAGCCGGGACCACATCCCAGCTCCAGCACCTTGGCCCCCGGGGAAAGCGCCATTGCCACCACGGTGCGCCGAGGTGACTGAACGAGACGCCGCAACGGATTGAGCAGCGAGCGCGCCTGGGCCGCCGGATAAACCTTGCCGCGTCTCATGCCGAACCCCGAGCCTGATCCAGCCTCCGCGGTCACGCCTCTCGCTGGCGCCATGAAACGACCGGCTTCACGTCGGAAATCATCGCTCGCCCGTTGGGTTCGCCAACCGACACGTCGCCAGTTGCCAAGAGCCGTGCACAGGAGGGCCGCGCCTGTGTCCCCGGCGGGCGGCCTGCCCGGTTTTTCTCGCTCGCCACTTGTCCCGGATCAAACAACGACTAGGGAGGAAGGGCAATGGTAAGAACCGGCGAGAAGTGCATCGACCCGGGTACGTACCAGGCGGCCTGGGGACACTGGACCGTTCCCATGCGGACCTTCGGTGACGAGTTCCCGCGCCGTCCGAGCTGCCTCCGGGCGATCAGCTACACGAAAATCTAGGGGTCGGCCCGGACAACCCGGCGTACCGTCGTGCGGCCGGCGGGCCGGCCCACCAGACCCTCGCTCGCCGAATGGTCGGGCGCGACGCCGGTCAAAGTCACCGGAAAGGTCGCGGATCTAGACCGGCGCGCGAGTCTCGAGCGCCGCAGCGATTCCAGAGCTTGCCTCATCGAGTTCGTGCAAAGAGCAGTCGACGGTCCCGCGCACAACCAGGCGTTCGCCGCCGGCGACCCCGACCACGGCGGCGGGGATTCCGGCGTTCGCCGCGAGCCGCGTGAGTTCATCAGGCCGTGGCGTCGCCACGAGAACGCGCAACGGCAGCTCGGCGAACAGGTCCTCATGGCTCACGACGCCCTCGACTCGGGCTCCGATGCGGGCCATACGGGCACATTCGGCGAGAGCGACGCCGAGGCCGCCGTCGCCGACGTCGTGGAGCCCACTGACCAACCCGGGCGGATCGTCGTCACCGGTCTCGCGGGCGACGAGCTCCCTGATGAACCGGCACAGCTCCCGGTACGACGCCAGGTCGACGGCGGCGAGGACGCCACCGGCGCAGCCGGCAACCGACCGTGCCCAGCGGGATCCGGCGAGTCCTCTCCCCGGCGCGCCGACGACGACGAGCGAGTCCCCGTCCTGCCATCCGGGGACGGGCGGCTTGCGCACGAGACGGTTGATCAAACCGATGACCGCGACGACCGGCGTCGGATCGATATCCGAACCTCCGGACTCGTCGTAGAGCGAGACGTTGCCGCCGACGACCGGAATGCCGAGCGCCTCGCAGGCCTCGGACATGCCGTCGATCGCCTCGGAGAGCTGCCACATCACCTCAGGGTGTTCCGGGTTGCCGAAGTTCAGGCAGTTCACGAGGGCAAGCGGGATCGCCCCGGCGCACGAGACGTTGAGGGCCGATTCGGCGACCGTCGCCGCCGTGCCGGCGCGCGGGTCAGCGGCGCACCACCCCGGGTTGGCGTCGGCGCTCATCGCGAGCGCCCGGTTGCGCCAGGGGATCCCCGGGGCGGCGAGTTTCAGCACCGTGGCATCGCCCTCGCCCGGGCCGACGACCGTGTTCAAGAACAGTTCGTGGTCGTACTGGCGGTAGATCGGAGCCGGATCCGCGAGGAGCGCCAAGAGGTCTCGACCCGGGTCGGCCGGCGCCGGCCTGCGCGACGGGTCGTCGGCGCGCCGCTCGGCGAGGTCCGTCGGCACTGACATCGGACGGCGGTAGCGGGGACCGAGGTCCGCGAGTGTCGCCGCGGGAACGTCAGCGGCGATCTCCCCTTCGTCGCCGTCGAGGATCCGCAGCCGGCCGACGCCCGAGGCGTCCGGCGCGGTGACGACGCCGATCGCCGTCGCCTCCACCTCCCAGCGGCGGCAGACCTCCTCGACGGCCGGCAGCGACTCCGGGACGACGATTGCGAGCATCCGCTCCTGGCTCTCGCTCGTCATCACCTCGGCCGGGCTCATTTCTGGCTCGCGACGGGGCACCCGGGCGACGTCGACGTCCATGCCCAAGCGGGCGTGGGCCGCGCTCTCGCTCGTCGCGCAGGACAGCCCGGCGCCGCCGAGATCTTGGATCCCGACGACGAGGCCGGCGTCGAACAGTTCCAGGCAGGTCTCGATCAAGCGCTTCTCCTCGTACGGATCGGAGATCTGTACGCTCGGACGCTTCGCCGACTCCCCGGCCGCGTCCGCCTCGGCGAAGCCGGCCGAGGCGAGCACGCTCACCCCGCCGATCCCGTCCCGCCCGGTTCGCGAGCCGAGCAGCACGGCGAGGTTGCCCACGCCCGACGCCGAACTGAGCACAAGTCGGGATATTGGCAGCAACCCAAGGCAAAAGACGTTGACGAGCGGATTTGACCGATAGGTCGAATCGAAGGTTGTCTGGCCGCCGACGGTCGGCACGCCCACCGCGTTGCCATAGCCCGCGATGCCGCGTACCACACCGTCGAGGATGAATCGGCTGCGCGCGTCCTCCGGGGGACCAAAGAACAGTGCATCCATGAGGGCAATTGGCCGCGCGCCCATCGTGAAGATATCGCGGAGGATCCCGCCGACACCCGTCGCCGCCCCCTGGTAAGGCTCAATGTAGGAGGGGTGGTTGTGGCTTTCGATCCGAACCGCAACGGCGATTCCATCGCCCACGTCGATGACTCCGGCGTTCTCACCAGGTCCTATGAGTACATGGGGCGCCTCGGTCGGCAGCCGGGCCAGGTGGACCCGCGAGGACTTGTAGGAACAGTGCTCACTCCACATCACCGAATACATCGCGAGTTCGGTGTCCGTCGGCCGCCGGCCGAGAATCCCGACGATCATCTCGTACTCCTCGTCGGTGAGGCCGAGGCTCCGATGGCGCCGGAAGTCATCTGATTCTTCGCGATCCGGGGAAACGCTCAACGCCC
>Ga0187857_10000167_pt1 | contig 82996 bp, 67 predicted proteins | sample June2016WEW_8_10_FD_132984 | JGI IMG/M metagenome (GOLD analysis project Ga0187857, IMG submission 132984) | Peatland microbial communities from SPRUCE experiment site at the Marcell Experimental Forest, Minnesota, USA - June2016WEW_8_100 | ecosystem: Environmental > Terrestrial > Soil >... | reverse complement strand
GGAAAGGCCAAGCAGCCGATGGGGCTTCGCTGGCCGGTCGAGCGAACGAACTCGTGGTTGTCGAACTTCGGCCAGCTTCGCCGCAACACGGACAGGAAGGTGATCCACCGGCTCGCTCAGCTCGCCCTCGCCGTCACCTGCCTGCTCACTGCAAAGCTCGTCGACTGGAGAAACCGGTGGTCACCAGCGATGGCGCCTATCCGCTGAGGCTCTTAGCACACTGAGTCTCGGGCAAACTGCTCTGTGGCCGCCGCTCGTGAAAGCGCCGCCACTTCGCGGAACCGTTCTGCGTGAATGCCCGGTTCAGCCTCGGTATGAGCGTTCTTCGACGACTGCCCCGGTCCGGCACTTTGATGTCAACCTGCTGCTTGCCCTCAATCGGCTGCTTTGAGGACGCGGAGTACGTGCTGCACTTGCCAATGCTGATAGCAAGGGGTCAGATCATCCGCTTCTATGTCCGGGTGAGGTTGAGGCCCCAGCGAGGAACGATAAATGACGTTAGAAAAATCGGCGAAATCCTGCGTCCGTGACAATTGAAGCTGACGGTTTGCCCATCGCTCACCTGAAACGAGAGTTCTCGGCTTGAGAATCGACCGTCGCGGACCTCTACTGTGTGATTTCCAGGCTCGACTTCCGCCTCGAAAGTCTTGTGCAATTCATATGAGCCTACGAGTCTCCCGTCGACCAAGACATCGAACGTGCCGCGGCGGACCTCCTGGAGATTAAGGGGTGGCTTTCGCATTAGCACGAGATTTGCCGTCACGGTCCCATTGTCCCGCCGGACACTTGATCCGTTCCATATCGCCGGGACCGGGGTGTACAGAATGTCCCGCCGAACGGCCTCTGGATCGAGTCCCGACAAGTGCGAAACCTTATCGACCACGGCGCCCGTAGTGGCTTCAACGGCTGCCCTCGGCCTCTCACCGTGGTCTGCATGGATGGATCGCATCTGATTTGTGATCCGATTTGGAGCCGGACACAATCTCGTCTCGCCATGCACCGCAGATCAACGAGTAGTCGGCCGACCGCAAACGGATTCCCCTTCATCGTCGACTTCCTACTCGGTCCAACCTGACTGTGTCTTTGGCTGCGGCGACTATGGGCCGTGGGGCGAACGGGGTCTTGGGCGAGGGCGATCACTCAGCTGCTCCTTGTTGCTCCGGTAAGCAGGTGGTGTTGCGCGTCGAGGGTTCCTAGGCGCGCGTGGCACTCGGGTGTGCGGCCCTATCCCCACCGTCGGAGATAGGGCCGCCGCGCGAGGAGCGACAAAGAGTGCTCTGGGTGACTCAGGCGGGGACGACGTACGGGAAATTGGTGTCCCGCAGATGCTTGGCGACAGAAGGCTTGAGTCCGGAAGGGATAGCCATCCCGGTGACGAGGGACAGCATGACCTCTGGGGCGTTGTCGGCCAGGGCCCGGCCGTTCAGCCCAGCGAAGCTGTAACTGGCGGGCGTGCCGACGACGTATGGCAGCACGTCGGGCAGGAGAATGGCGGCAACTGCGCCGCCGTAGCCCTCGGGGTCATCGCTGCTACCTACAGCGCCAACCACGGTAGCGATCTGCTTGGCCATTTGGTCACCGATGGCGGCGCGATCCTCAGAGGGGTGGCGAGTATTGGCTGGGTAGGTGAACACGGTGTCATCGGGCCAGAAGATCGGCCACATCATCGGATGGCCGGCGCGGTTGATTTGGCGCCATCCGCCGGCGTCGGTGGCGAGCTTGGTGGCGCACCACACACCAATCGGCGTGCCATTCCGGAGCGCCGGGGTCTGGTGGGAGACGGCCAGCACGATCGACTCGACCGTAGTGCCGGCGAAGCTGTTGGTGGCTTCCTGCGGATGCCACGCCGACAGGTCGGGTGCGGTGCCGTCCTTGACGGCGGCGTTAACTTTGAACAGCAGTGACAGGTCGATGTAGAAGGAGTCGGCGATGCGCCCCGCCCACACGCGGATGTTCTTGTCGCCGGCGGCCTGTCCGGTCTTGCCCTCTACCAGCAGCCTGCCGGCGGCGGCGTCACTGCGGGCGTCTTCGCCGGTCAGCTCGTGGACTTGCACGGCCTGGGAGCCGTCCGCGGCGGCAGGGGCGAACGAGATCCTGTAGGTGAGGTCCTCGAAGGCTGCGCCGTCGCGGTGCACCTTGAACTCATAGCGTGCCTCGGGATGGAAGCCGGGCCTGACGTTGTGTTCCGTGATAGTCGAGTTGACGTCCATCACGAACACCGTGCTGTCGCCGGCGGAAAAGACGTAGAGGTCGTCGATGTAGAGCTGGCCGTCCTGAGCGGCTTGTGGGGCATCGAGGTGGTGTGACATGTGGATCTCCATTTCTGGTCGCAGAAGTAGAAAGGGGTTAAGTGCGAGCTCGTACTGCGGCCATGCCGGCCACAGACGCTGGTGTTCAGCTCTCGGCGAAAGTCATGAGGTCGTCGTTGAGCCGTTGACCGTCGGTGACGAACAGGCCGTGGGGAGCGCCGGGATAGACCTTCAGCTCTGCACCGGCCACGATCTTGGCCGTGAGCCGCCCGGAGTCGTCGATCGGGACGATCTGGTCATCGTCGCCCTGGATGATGAGCAGGGGGATGTCGACCTTCTTCAGGTCCCCGTTGAAGTCCGTCTCGGAAAACTGCTTGACGCACTCGTAAGCGGCCTTGAGGCCGACCTGCATGCTCATCAACCAGAACGCGTCCCGGACGCCTTGCGAGACGGTGCTGCCGGGACGATTGGCCCCGTAGAAGGGTGCGCTGAGGTCCTTGTAAAACTGGGAACGGTCAGTGAGCACGCCTTGTCGGATCCCGTCAAACACATCTATGGGCAGCCCGCCTGGGTTTGCGGCCGTCTTTAGCATCAGAGGCGGTACGGCCCCGATCAGGATGGCTTGGCTGACCCTCGAGGTGCCGTGCCGGCCAATGTAGCGGACGACCTCTCCGCCTCCCGTGGAGTGGCCAACAAGGAGTGCGTCGTGAAGGTCTAGGGCCTTGATGAGATCGGCGAGGTCGTCGGCGTAGTGGTCCATGTCGTTGCCGTCCCAGGTTTGGGCTGAGCGGCCGTGGCCGCGCCGGTCGTGCGCTATGGCCCGGAAGCCGTTCGACGCCATGAAGAACAGCTGAGGGTCCCAGGCGTCGGCGTTGAGCGGCCAGCCGTGGCTGAACACGACCGGGCGTCCCATCCCCCAGTCCTTGTAGAAGATCTCGGCACCGTCTCGGGTGGTGATGGTGGGCATCGGCTAACTCCTTGTGAAGTGGGTTCGCCACCGATTGTCACGGAATCCCTCTCCCGAGGCATCTGTCGCGTGACTGTTTGCGACGTTTCTTGGCGGCTAATGACCCTCCTCACTAAACCCTCGGTCTACCCGGACGTCACGTGCGTGCACGCCGTTCGTCGGGCGGCACTGACCTGTCACCCTGCCTAGGCACAGCCTGGGCCAGCATGTCGAGGTTCAGTCGGATGACGGATGCGATCGCGACCGCTCGCGGCAGAGAGTTGCGCCGTGGGCGTCCCAACACCTCCGGTGTCTCACCGGTTCGTCGGTCGCCGGCGCGTCAGCGCCGACCCGACCCGGGTGCCTCCCGGCGAGTACGTCACGTCCGACCTCCCAACTCTGTCCTCTGGGCCGACGCCGGACACACCCGTGGAGAAGTGGAGCTTCACCATTGGCGGGGAGGTGGACGAGCCGGCGTCCTGGTGGTGGGGGGCGTTCCTGGCTTTGCCGTCCGAGACGGTCACCGTCGAGCTCCACTGCATGACGAAGTGCTCGAAGCCCGACACCACTTGGCGAAGCGTCTCCCTCGAGACCCTCCTCGGAGACGTCGTGACCGCCGCGGAGTACGTCTCGGTCGGGTTCGACGGCGGTAACACAACGAATCTGACCCTCGGGAACGTCACGGACAGCCAGGCGTGGGTCATGTACGAATCCAAAGACGAGCTCCTCGAGCCAAATCACGGCGGCTCAGCGCGCGTGTTGGTGCCTCACCTCTGCTCTTGGAAGAGCGCCAAGTGGGTCCGAGGGCTAACGCTCGCCGCCAGCAACAAGCCCGGCTTCTGGGAGACCTACGGCCACCATGATCCCGGCGACCCGTGGCTCAAGCAGCTGTACCAGGGCGACTGACCTGGCAGACGGGCACCGTCGCGGAGCTTATCGCCGAGACGCCCCGTAGCTGCAGCGTCGTGCTGGAGCTTGCCCACTGGGCCGGGCACCGCGCCGGCCAACACGTCGATCTCCGGCTCATCGCGCCCGATGGCTACGAGGTGCAGCACAGCTACTTCATCGCGTCAGCGCCCGAGGACGGGATCGTCGTTTTGACCGTCCAGCGGGTCGATGACGGCGTAGTCTCACCGCACCTGGTCGACGAGCTGCGAGTCGGCGACCAGCTCGAGGTGCGGGGGCCAATAGGGACCCACTTCGTGTGGGACGAGTCTCCGGGCGGCCCCGTCATGCTCATTGCTGGAGGTTCGGGGATAGTGCCGTTCCGCTCCATGCTGCGCCACCGGGTCGCCACCATGAGCAGCGTTGATGTCCGTCTCCTCTACTCCGCCCGCTCACTGGAGGAGGTCATCTACCGGGACGAGCTGTTGCGACTCGCCGCCTATGCCGAGGTAGACATGCGTTTCGTGCTCACGCGGGAATGGCCGGGACAGTGGCACGGCCACCGGGGACGCATCGACGGTTCGTTCCTAGAGCAGGTGGCATGGCCAGCAGTCGACCGGCCCATGAGCTTCGTGTGCGGTCCGTCGGGCTTCGTCGAGGCGGTCTCCAAGGCCCTCGTCGCTCAAGGGAACACACCGGCACACATCAAAACGGGACGGTTCGGACCCTCGGGCTGACGTGATGGAACCGGTCTACCGCAACGCCATTGCGGGACTGCTCCTCGAGCTGTTCGGCCACGAGGTGACCATGGAGCAAACTCGCTGCGCACACTGTGGAACGGTAATGCCCATCGCCGAGGTCGCTGTCCGCAAGCGGCCCACGGGTCGTAGCCCACTGCCGGTCGTGCGCACAAGTGATCTTCGTGATCACCGACATACGAGGGAATCTGCGCATACACCTTCAGCTGGAGTTCGTCGGCCGACCAATGGCCAGTGAGACTAGGTACACCCCGGTGTAGTAGCTTGCCATCGTGGGGGTGGTTCTTCGGAGGCTCGCGCCAAGCTGGGTCGCCCGGAGCGTGTAGACAGCGGCGTCAAATGAGCAGTGCCACGGGGGAGGTGCTCCACGGTCGGGATGCAGAGCTTCGACGCGTCTACGACCTGATCGATGGCGCGGCCGAGGCGGGGGCGGCACTCGTCGTTCGAGGAGACGCCGGGATCGGGAAGTCAGCGCTGCTCCTGGAAGCAACGAAGCGGGCGAGAGAGCTCGGCTTCCGGGTCCTGACGACAACAGGCGTGCCTTCGGAAACAGAGTTCGCGTTCGCCGCACTCGACCAGCTGTTGCGGCCCTTTCCTGAGGCCGTGGGACGCCTTCCGGCCCCGCAACGGAGCGCCCTCGAAATAGCGCTTGGGCGCCTCGACGCAAAACCCCCCGACCTCTTTCTCATCGCCCTGGCCGCGCTCAGCGTTCTCTCCGAGGTCGCCAGCGACCGACCCGCCGTGATCGTGGTGGAGGACGCCCACTGGGTAGATCGACCTACCTGCGAGGTGTTGGCGTTCGTCGCTCGTCGACTCGACCTTGAGCCCATCGTTCTCCTCTTCGCTATACGAGAAGGGGTCAGCAGCATTCTCGACGCCGCAAACCTCCCCGTGCTGCAACTCGGCCCCTTGGATGACTCGTCAGCGACAGAGGTCATCGAGCGCACGGCGCCTGCCTTTCCGGCCAAACTGAGGTCACGCGTACTCGAAGACGCAGCCGGCAACCCCCTAGCGCTCATCGAGCTCCCGAAAGCGCTCACTCCGACCGACCTGCAACACTGGTCCCCGGACGACCCACTACCTCTCACGGCCCGTCTCGAGCGAACTTTCGCGGTGCGCCTTTCCGAGTGCTCTGACGAGACCAGAGCGCTGCTCACCCTGGCAGCGTTGGAGGATTCTGCCCAGCTGTCAGAGCTGCTACGAGCCGCCGAGCTCATGCTCGGTCGCGCGACAACTGTCGAGGCACTCGTCCCGGCCACGACCGCTGGGCTCGGTCTGGTAGAAGCCCGCCGGTTCCGTTTCCGCCACCCCCTGATGCGCTCGGCGACGCAGCAAGCCGCGACCGCCGCCGAACTCCGGCGAGCACACGCTGCGCTCGCCACAGTCTGGGCAGATCAGCCGGACCGAAGCGTCTGGCACCGGGCCGCTGCCGCGGTGGGTGCTGATGAGACCGTCGCAGACGACCTTGAAGCGGCAGCAGATCGGGCCGAGCTGCGGGGTGGTGCCGACGTAACTATCACTGCACTGCAGAGGGCGGCTGCTCTCAGCGAGAATGCCCCGTCCAAAGTTGCGAGACTGTTGCGCGCTGCGGAACTCGCTTTCGAGCTGGGCCGAAGAGACCTGAGCCTTGCCCTCCTCGAGGAATGTAAACAACTGGATCTGTCTCGCCGCGAGCGCATGATGGTGGCGTACCTGGTCGAGGTCCAAGAAAGGCACTGGTCCGGCGCGGTCGCAATCCGGGAGTTTGTCCAGATCGCTGAGGAACTGAACGAGGCCGGCGATCCGGCACGGGCGCTCCAAGCCTTGGGTCTCGTTGGGGTCCGTTGCCACTTTGCCAACCTCGACCACGCAACAAGGAGCAGCGTCGTTGGCGTCGCCACCCGTGTCGCAACCACTCGGGACGATCCGACTTTCCTTGCTGTCCTCGCCCTCGCTGACCCTGTGGGCCAGGCCCGCGAAGTAATTGAGCGAGTCGCCCAAGTCAGTCCTGCCGAACTCACGGACCCGAAGGCACGATATGCCCTCGGACAAGCCGCGTCAGCCGTTTGGGCCGACGATCTCGCCCTGCCGTTCCTACGAGACGCCAGCGACAGCTTCCGGGTCGCCGGCCGGCTGACACTTCTCGGCCAGGCGCTACTCTTCGAGTCCTGGGCGCATCTCCGTACCGGCAACATACAGGCCGTGCTGACCCAAGCGGCTGAGTCTGCAAGGCTCGTGACCGAGACCGGTCAGGATCGCTACCTGGTCGCCGCTCAGACGGCCTTGGCTATCGCCGAAGCAGAACGTGGCCATGAGGCCGCCGCCCAACAGCTGACCATCGACGCAGAAGCGCTCCTAGTGCCGATGGGGGCAAACCCCATGCTTGCTCTCGTCGAGCTGGCCCGCGGTCGGATCGCCCTCGCAGGCGAGCGGTTCGCCGAGGCGTACGACCATCTCGCCCGCATCTTCGACGTGGAGGACATCGCTCACCTGCCATTCGTATGCGGATGGGCGCTCGCTGACATCGTGGAAGCGGCCGCCCGCGGTGAACGCAACCTTGACCTGGTGCGCAAGCAGGTCGCCGAGTGGGAGGCAATCGCTGAAAACACCAGGGCAGGACATCTTCGGACACAACTCGCCTATATCAAGCCCATTCTGGCGGAAGAATCTCGGGCCGAGGACCTCTTCAAGCAGGCGCTCGCCTCCACTGTCGACTGGCCTTACTACGGTGCGCGCACCCAACTGGCCTTCGGTGCGTGGCTCCGCCGCCGGCGCCGAGCCGCCGAGTCCCGAGCTCGCCTTCGGGACGCCGCCAACCTTTTCGACGCGCTCGGACTGACACGCTCCGCCGAGCGTGCCCGGGGGGAGCTGCGCGCCTCAGGCGAGTCGATACGCAGAAGCGCTCCATCGGCCTGGGATCGGCTCACCCCGCAGGAGCTCCAAATCGCCCAGCTAGTGCCCTGACCACAAAGGTTCGCGCGCCTGGTTGAGGTTGAGGTTCTGACAGCCCGGGGCGGCAGCTTCCGAGACGATCAAGAAGAGCCGTCCCCGCGCGTCGGCGTGCCGATTGGGGACAACCGGACGGGTCTCTCGGCGCGTTCGACCGATGGCCGGCTGTGCTTCGGATTGTGAGGAGCGGTGATCTGTCTAGGCGGCGCGGGGACGAGCACGACCCCATTGGCGCTGGGCCTCGCCCCGTAGCTTCGCCCGGTGCTTGCGCTCCGAAGCGAGCAGCTCGGGATCCTTGGTGTTGGCGTTGCGCCACCTGATGTAGTCGCGGATCGCCTTGGCGAGAACGAGGTGGTTGGGGTGGTCCGAGTTGTTGAGGGCGAACTCCCGAAGCGGCCCGAAATGGGCTTCGATCGGATTGGCCCAGGAGGCATAGGTAGGCGTGAAGACGAGCTCGACGGCGTTTTTGGCGCAGAAGTCGCGCACCATGGCGGAGCGGTGGTGGTTCAAGTTGTCCAAGATGACGTAGATGGTCCCGCCGTCGGGCACCCCCTGGCGGATCGCCCTCAGCGCCCGCAACGTCGGGCGGCCGCCCTTGTGGTCCTCCATGCGGCCGTAGAGGCGATCGGCGCCGACCGAGTACCAGGCGAAGAGCTGGCGGGTGCCGTGCGGCTTGTGGTAGTTCGCCCGGAGCCGCTCCGGCTTGTTCTCCTCGGCCCAGCAGTGCCCCTTCTCGGGCTTTATGGCGAGCGGCCCGAACTCGTCGAAGGCGAAGGTGCGCTCCCGCTCGTGGTCCAAGAGGTGCTCGATGCGGGCGAGCTTGTCCTCTTTCAGCGGGTCGGGCGATTCCTTCCAGGTCTTGGTCGCCTGGAAGGTGATCTGCTCCTCGGAAAGGATCTGGCGGAGGCGCTCGCGGGAGATGACGACCTTTGGTCCCTTCTTCGTCTTCAGGTACCTGGTGAGCTTGCGGATGCTCCAGCGGGTGAAGGGCTGACCGAGGCTGCGGGGCCGCTTCTTGGCCGTCTTTACGATGAGCTGGCGCTCACTCGTCGTTATCCGGCGGGGCCGGCCACCCGCCCACCGAGGGTCCAGGGCCTTCATCCCCTTTTCGTTGAAGGCATGGATCATCTCCCGCACGCGGTCAGGGCTCGTCTGCACCAGACGGGCGATGACGGCAACCTCGTTGCCTCCGGCCGAGGCGAGCACGACAAGGGCGCGCCGCCATTTCACGATCGACTTGTCGGTCCGACCGCCACCTCGCCGCACGATCCTTTGCAGCTGGGCACCTTCCTCATCGGTAATCCGGCGAACACGCACGGGCTTGCTCATGGTCCCAAGTCTGCGCGAGGGCTGCCTTCTGGTGGTGGACCTACCTACCAAGGTATGTGGTCAGGGCACTAGCCGCCCAAGGACTGACCAACCGCCAGATCGGCGAACGGCTCTACCTATCCCACCGGACCGTCGGCTCGCACCTGTACACGCTGTTTCCCAAACTGGGCGTGACTTCCCGTTTCGAACTCCAAGCAGTGCTGCCGCAGGCCTCTCCGGCACGGCCCGCAGGGCCGTAGATGAAGGCGTTGGCCACTAGTGGACAGTTTCCGTCGTTCGCCGCCAGTCGTGCTCGGTACCCGAGTCTCCCAACGGGATCGTGCGTGTCCAAGCAGCGGAGCGGTGGGAACCGCGCCGCGTCCGGACACGGAGTACGACCCTTAGGAACGCGGCTTCAGTTCTTGCTGTCGTGGCTTTTCAGCTCTTGCTGCTGCTTTGCTACTGAACTCGGGATCACCGGCAAGACTGGGGACGACGAGATAGACGGGGCGCCCGACGTGAGCTGCCCGTATAGACGGGGTCACACTGGCTGGACGTCCGGGACCCGACTACGGATCGGACATTTTCCGGTAAGTCTTCGGCGCCGTCGGGATGTTGGAGGCGGAATGGGATCGGCCGAGAAACAGAACGTCGGTCGCGGGCCACGATGACTGATTCCTTGCTCTGGCTACTCAACTGAGGCGTACGGGCACGACTGGGAACAACAGGCTGGAGCGCGAACCCTGCCTGAACGGCCCGTATTGACGAGCGCACAGGCTGGACGTTCGGACCGGACAGCGGACCAGAAGACTCGGCATTCGAGTCCTCTGAGGTACCGAGGATGGCGCGTCAGGCTGTCGTGGGCCGTGTCGTGCTTTCCCGCACCACGAGGTCGGTGGCCAGCTCGACCCGCCGTTTGAGCCCAACGTTATCGACGCTCTCGAGCAGGATGCGCACGGCGAGGGCGGCCATCTCCGTCAACGGTTGATGTACGGTGGTCAGCGCCGGGGAGGTCCAACGGCTGAGCGGGATGTCGTCGAAGCCGACGACGCTCAGCTCCTCTGGGACGCGAAGGCCCGCCTCGCGGGCCGCGCGGAGGACACCGAGCGCCGAGAGGTCGTTGCCAGCGAAGATCGCGGTCGGTCGCCTCGCCAGCCCCAGGAGCACCTTGGCCTGCTGGTAGCCACCGTCGACGCGGAAGTCCGCCCAGCGTACGAGTTCGTCGTCGAACGAAAGCCCCGCCGTCTCGAGCGCGGCGCGGTACCCGTCGAGACGCGCCCGGCTGCAGAGCAGGTCCGGCGGCCCGGTGACGATTCCGACCCGCGCGTGACCAAGCTCGATGAGGTGTTTGGTCGCGGCCAAACCACCGGACCAGTTGGTGGCACCGACCGAGCTCACTTCCGGGCCCGGCTCAGCCGTCGGGTCGATCACGACGATCGGTAGGCGTCGGGCGGCGAGCTCCGAATGCTGGCGCGAAGTCAGCTGGGAGAGCAGGAGGATGATCCCGCGCGTGCCACGTGAGGTGATGTGGTCGAACCACACGCGGCGCTCGCCGGCTTCCGACAGCGCCGTAAGCGCGACGGTGAGACCTTCGGCCTGCGCCGCTGCCGCCGCACCCCGCACGATCTCGACCGCCCAAGGACTGTCGAAGTCGCTGAACACGATATCAATCACCGGAGGCACGTCAGCGCTAGCCGCGCGCTTGCGATAGCCGCGGCTCACAATTATGTCCTGGACGAGCGTGCGGGTCCGCGCCGACACGTCCGGCCTTCCGTTCAGGACCTTCGACACTGTCGCCGTCGAGAGGCCGCTCTCCTCGGCGATCTGCGCGATCGTGACGCGGCCGTTGCCCACGGAAGGCCGCTGCGTTGCCGTCCGCCGCCTGCGCCCCGACCCCAGGGGCGCGGTGCCGTGACCTTCGGTCATGGAAGACAAACTCGCATCATGTTGGATCATACCGATATCTTTCGGGAGCATCAGCCCTGCTCCTCGACCGACGCCGCGCCGACAAAGCAACCGCGGCAATGCCGCTGGACCTTGATCCGGCGCGGGAGGAAGTGTATGGTCATTTCGTAACACTTAACATCACACTCATGGCTCGAAAGTTTTCGGTATTGGTACCGGCTCGAGCCGACGAAGAGAAGGGGGTATTCATGTCCCTTTGTCAACGCGCTGAGGCATCGCCTCGCTTGCGGCGACCCTGGCGGGGCGTCCTCGCCACGGTGGCGGTGGCAGCCCTTGCCGGGGCCATGCTGGCGACCACAGCAGGCGCCGCCACGCACGCCGTCTCGTCCGGGCAAACAGTCAGAGCCTCCGCACCGACAGCCAGCATCAGCGTGGAGGTCCAAGACCAAGGCACGATCCTTGACAACTACTACACCGCCCAGGCTGCGGCCTTCAACAAGGCCAATCCCGGCGACCATGCCACCATGGACATCGTCCCCACGAACAACGTCTACAAACAGAAGCTCCTACTCCAACTCCAAGGCAACAACCCTCCGGCGCTGTTCCAAACCTGGGGCGGGGGCATCTTCCAGCAGTACATAACCGCCAAGGTGGCCCAACCCTTCGGCGACGCCGGCCAGAGCGATGCTGGTCACCCCACCTGGGAATCCGATTTCCTGTCATCGACGCTCGGTAGCTGCACTTACGCCGGGGTCCTCTACTGCATGCCTTTCACGGGCACGCAGCCTGTCTTCTTCTTCTATAACAAGCCATTGCTGGCCCAGTACCACCTGAGCTTCCCCACCACGACGACCCAGCTCATCGCTGACGTCACGCTGTTGGCGAAGCACAACGTCCACGCCATCGCCCTGGGCAACAACGGTGAGTGGGAAGGCCTCATGTACCTGGAGTACTTCACGGACCGAGAGGGCGGTCCTCAGGTGTTCCTGAACATCCAGGACAACAAGCCGGGGGCGTGGTCCAACCCCGCTGTCATCAAGGCCCTCACCGACATCCAGACCCTGGTCAAGGACGGTGCTTTCGAAGAGGGCTACGACGCCATCGACTGGGGCACCGGGATGATTGATGCGCTCGTGTACGACGGTGTGGCTGCCATGGAGCTCATGGGCGACTGGGACATCACCTTCCTCACCTCCGACGCCCCGGCATGGGTCAACGCCGGCAAGCTTGGCATCGGGGCCTTCCCCACGGTGCCAGGCGGGATCGGCAACCCAGCCGACCTCGAGGGCAACACAACGACGTACGTCGGCCTGGCGGCCCACCTAAGTGCCGCGCAGACCTATGTGGCTGAACAGTTCGCCAAGTACACCTGGGATACGCCGGCGTACGCGAAGGAACTGGTCGCCCAGGGCGCAGTGCCTGCGCTTAAGGTCAACCCGAGCGCTTTCAACGCCGTCCCGAAGTTGAAGCAGTACCTCATCCCCATCTATAACGCCGTCCTGAAGGCGCCCTACTTCCAGTACTCCTGGGACCAGGCTCTCGGGGCGACCAAGGCTCAACCCATGCTCGACAACCTGTCCAAGGTGTTCGATCTCCTGGAGACCCCGCAGCAGTTCGCCGCGGCTATGAACAAGCTCCAGTAAAGGTCCCCGCTAGGAAACTGTTGGACGCGGACGAAAGGCCCGGCCTCACTACCGTATCGGTGGGGCCGGGCCTTTCATGAGATGAGGTGAGCCCATGGCCGCTGGTACCGAGCTCCTCCGAGAGAACAAAGTAGGTCGCCGACGTTCCGGCACTGTCACAGCCCGCCGCCGCAACTTCCTGGGAGACCTGCTCGGGATCTCACCAACATTGGCCCTGTACGGCGCCTTCCTCGTGATCCCGACCGGCCTTGCCCTGCTCCTCTCCTTCACGAACTGGGACGTGATCGGCCCGCTCACATGGGCGGGGTTCTCAAACTGGAGCCGTTTCTTCTCCGACCCTGTAGCCCACCATTCCCTGGTCGTGACTTTCGAACTTGCCGGCCTGAGTTGGCTGGCGCAGACCCCGCTGGCGATGGCCCTCGGTATCTTCGTCGCTGGAAGGCAGCGCTACCGCGCTGTCTACGCGGCCATCTATCTCGTGCCTCTTTTGCTTTCCACCGCGGGACTGTCCTTTATGTGGGAGGACGTTCTTTTCCCTCAGTTCGGCGGGCTCGCCTGGCTCGGCGTCCACTTCCACATGAACTTCCTCAACCAAAACTGGCTCGGGAGCCCCAGTCTTGCCCTCTTCACCATCGTAGTCATCATCGCCTGGCAGTTCATCCCGTTCCATACACTCATTTTCCAGGCGGGCAGGCGCGCCATACCGACGGCGCTCTATGATGCCGCCACGGTCGACGGTGCGAATGTGCGCCAAGCATTCTGGCACGTGACACTGCCTCAGCTGCGCTACAGCATCGTAACGTCGTCAACTCTGGTCCTGGTCGGTTCCCTGACGTATTTCGACATCATCTACATCTTGACTTTGGGCGGGCCGGGCGACACAACCCGGGTTTTGGCGATGGATATGTACAACGTCGGCTTCGTCGAGACGGAGTTCGGCTATGCAAGCGTCATAGCGACTGTCCTAGGCGTGCTTGGGATTCTCGTGGCCATCGCGCTTGTCAGGTTGACGGGGTTTGCTTCGATGGAGGGGGGCCAGGAGGGCATATGGTAACGACAGCCCCACAGCACGTTGCAGGTACGCGCGCCAGCCGGCCCACGCGCCGGCAACGGCAGCGGTCTCGCTCGGAGGCTTTGAGCGGCGTCAAGGGTGGCTCGAAGGGTTTTCACGTCATCAGCTTCCTCTTGGGCACGATCTGGTTGGTGATCGTGCTCGGCCCTCTCTACTACATGATCCTGTCAAGTTTCCGAGCCTCCAATCAGTACCTTACGGCAAACGCCTGGCTGCCGACGGGGGGTTTGACTTTCGCGTCGTACACTGCGATGTTCCATGGATCCGGTATCGGGACGCTCTTCCGTAACAGCGCCGAGCTCGCTGCGGGCACGATCGCACTGGTCACCGTGCTCTCGCTCGGGGCCGCCTACCGCATCGTCCGGCGAGGGTCCCGTTACGCGGCCGTCTCGTTCCGCCTCATACTGTTCGGCATCGCCGTACCCATCCAGGCGATCGTAATACCCCTGTTCTTTATAACAACCAAGATCCATATCTACGACAAGCTTTACGGCCTCGTCTTCGTAATCGCGGCGTCGCTGATCCCAGTGGCTGTGCTGCTGATGGTCAACTACGTGAGGCTGATACCACGAGAGCTCTACGATGCGATGGAAGTCGACGGGGCGGACCAATGGACGATCTTCACCCGCCTTGTCTTTCCCATGGCTCGTCCGGTCCTGGCTGTGGTCAGTATTTACGCCGGCCTCGGGGCTTGGAACAACTTCCTCCTGCCCCTCATCCTGACCCAGTCCAATAACGACATGGTGCTCCCTCTGGGGTTGTACCGCTTTGCTACGAACTCGGAGTACGGTATAAACGTGCCGGTCGTGATGGCGTTTGTCTTCTGCACGATGGTGCCCATATTGCTCCTCTACATTGTCCTGCGCCGCCAGTTCGTAAAAGGGATTGGAGGCTTCGCGCTCCGGTGACTCCGAAATGGCCCGCCCCTGGCCGAGCCTCGACAGCGCGGCCAAACTGCCCGAGAACACTACCGAGGTGAACAGTTGACCGCCGTTGCCTATCTGAATGCGGACCTGGCAATAAGGGACCGCGTGAACGACCTGATCGACCATATGGAGCTCGATGAGAAGGTGGCGCAGCTGGGGGCGGTGGAGTTCCCGGACCTGCTAAAGGGCGAGCGCTTCGATGAGGACGCGGCGCTGGCCGTGGTGCCCCACGGCATCGGCCAGGTCACGCGCATAGGTGCCACCACAGGCCTCGAGCCGGAGCAGAGCGCCGAGCTGTTCAACCAGATCCAGCGGGTCGTGGTTGAGCGCACCCGGCTCGGAATTCCCGTAATCGTGCACGAAGAGTCGCTGGCCGGTTATTGCGCCAGGGGTGCCACCGTGTTCCCCCAGGCGCTCGCTCTCGCCTGTTCTTGGGATCCGGCCCTCGTGTACGAGGTGGCGGACTGCGTCCGACGTCAGCTGCTGGCGGTGGGGGCCCGCCACAGCCTGGCCCCGGTGCTTGACGTGGCCCGGGACCCCCGTTGGGGGCGGTTGGAGGAGACCTACGGCGAGGACCCGGTGCTAGCGGGAGTGCTCGGGACCGCCTACGTGCGCGCCATGCAGACCGATGACTTGTCAAAGGGCGTCCTGGCCACCGGGAAGCACTTCTTGGCTCACGGCCTATCGGAGGGTGGGCGCAACTATGCGCCGGTACAGGTCGGGCCGAGGGAGCTGCGTGAGGTCTTTGCGGAGCCTTTCGCTGCCGCTGTGCGTGACGCCGGCTTGGGCTCGGTTATGAGCTCGTACAGTTGCGTAGACGGGCTTCCTGGTAGCGGGTCGGCAGAGATCCTGACGCGATTGCTCCGTGAAGAGCTCGGATTCGACGGCATCGTGGTCGCCGACTACTTCTCGGTCGTCCTGTTGATGAGCTACCACCGGGTGGCTGCTGACCGTTCCGAGGCGGCTGTCAAGGCTCTCACAGCCGGATTGGACCTCGAGCTTCCCGCGCTGGACTGTTTCGGGGCGCCCCTGAAGGCAGCCATCGGCGAGGGCAGGGTAGCAATGTCTGTAGTCGACACGGCCGTCCGCCGAGTGCTGACCGCCAAAATGCGTTTGGGCCTGTTCGAATCGCCCTATGTCGACTCCACCCGGGTGAAGCCGGTCTTCGCCGACCCGGCCAACGCCCACCTCGCCAGGCGTGCCGCCGTCCGGGGCATTGTCCTCCTGGCCAACGAAGGTGTGCTGCCCTTGGCCGCGCACGTCTCCAGAGTGGCCGTCATAGGCCCCGCGGCTGACGACCGGCGCTTGCTGCAAGGCGACTACCACTATCCGGCGCACCAGGAGTTGGTGCTGTACCCCAGTAGTCACGCCGACATGGACGAACCCTCTTTGGCAGATGGCCATCGGGAGGCCGGTGCGGCCGTGCAGGCCGGCCCGGGGGCATCGGCCGACGGCAGCGCAGAAGGCGGGATCCGAGACCTCATCTACCTGCCCAGCGGCAAAGGGGCCCTCAAGCCCGGCGAGTATTACACAGAGCACGTCACTCCCCTGGCGGGGCTCAGGGCGGCCCTCGGCGCCCGGGCCGAAGTGACCTACGAGAAGGGTTGCGAGTTGCTGGGCGAGGACCGCGTCGGCTTCCCTGCCGCGGTGGCGGCGGCCGCCCGAGCCGATGTCGCGGTGGTCGTGGTCGGGGGCCGCTCCGGATTGCACAAGAGCTCAACGGTAGGCGAAGCCCGAGATGCCACAGACCTCAGGTTGACGGGCGTCCAGGAGGAGCTGGTGGACGCCGTGGCAGCCACGGGCACCCCTACAGTGCTCGTCGTCATGAGCGGGAGGGCTCACGTATTGAGCGAGGTGGCCAATCGGGTGCAGGCCCTGTTGGTCGCCTGGCCCCTTGGGGAACAGGGCGGCAACGCCTTGGCAGACGTGCTCTTGGGTAAGGCGGAGCCCACCGGCAGGCTGGCTGTCACGCTTCCAAGGTCTACGGGCCAGGTGCCGCTCTACAGCAGCCACCGTTCTGGGGGCGGGCATTCGGAGTTTTATGGCGACTACACCGATTGTCGTCACACTCCCCTGTTCAGTTTTGGCCACGGCCTCGGGTACACGACCTTCGGTTATTCCGACATCACCGTCGAGGCCGGCGACACCTCGTCTCCGGTCCGCGTTGAGGTGACGGTAGCCAACACGGGAGACCGGGAAGGCGAGGAGGTCGTGCAGCTTTATGTGTCAGACCTGGTGGCATCGGTGGCGCGGCCCGAAACCTACCTCATCGGCTTCACCCGGTTGAGCCTGGCCCCCGGCGAGGCGGTGCGGGTCACCTTCGACGTGCACCCGAGCCGGCTCGCCTTTTACGACGAGGCCATGCGGTTCGTCCTCGAGCCCGGCCTCTTCCGCTTCGCCGTAGGCGCGTCGTCGTCTGACATCCGCCAGCAGACTGTGGTCGAGATCACGGGGCCAGTGGCCTCGTACTTGCAGCGGTCAGTTGTGGCCGTTACTGCACAAGCGAGCAGGCAGCCCGCCGAGGGAGCCACGCACCGCGTACGCCTTTGAGAGGCGGCTCCTACACCGCCTCTGCCCGCAACGTGTACGTGCCCGGAGCCGGAGCGTCGAGGACGGCCAATCCCGGCCCATCGGTCGGCGAGAACTTGGCGCCCTCCGGCTCGCCGCCGGCGAGCCGGAGGGCGCTGGCACAACGCACCTTCACGACACGGGCGCTGGGAACGTCGAAGTGGGCTTCGGTCACACGGCCCTCTCGCCACACGATTCCTACCGTCAACCCCCCTCTAGCCCGGAGGCCGGCAACCTGACCCTCAGGCCATGCCGGGGGCAAGGCGGGCAACAAGTCGATCGTGCCCGCGTGGCTCTGGAGCAACATCTCACCGATGACAGCCGCAGCCCCGAAGTTGGCATCTATTTGGAACACGCCCGGGTCGTGGGAGCCGAAGAAGTTGTCGGACAAGGAGCGCTCGATGAGACCCCGCAGGCTCTCCCAGGCCAGGTGTCCCTCAAACAACCTCGCCCATAGCCCGACCACCCATGTTCGGCTCCAACCCGGCCCGCCGCCCCCGTTTGCCAGCCGGTACTCGAGGGAGCGTCGGGCGGCTGCCGCCAGCCCGGGGGTTGACCTCGGCGTCACTTCGTCACCGGGATAAAGGCAGAACAAGTGTGACAGGTGACGGTGTCCGGGCTCCGGTTCAGCGAAGTCCTCCCACCACTCTTGCAAGCGGCCGTCGGCGGCCACTTGAGGTTCGCGAAGCATCGCCAGCGCGCTCTTAAGTCTCGCCCGCAGCTCCTCGTCCAGGCCAAGGGTCTCCGAGGCGGTGATGCAGTGGCGAAAAAGATCCCTGATCAACCAGATATCCATCGTCGACGCAGCGCCGACGGCGGCTTCTATGCCGTCGGCGGTGAAAAAGCGGTTTTCTGGAGAGGTCGACGGGCAGGTGACCAATTTCCCGTCCGGCCCCTGTATCAAATAGTCGAGCAGGAAGAGGGCCGACCCGCGCATGACAGGGTAAGCGCGCTCTAGAACGGACCGGGACTCGGAGAAGGCGTAGTGCTCCCATAGGTGATGGCAGAGCCACGGGCCGCCCATTTGCCAGTTGACCCAATACGGGTGTGCCGCCTGGTCACCGGTGGGCCAAGTCGAACGCCACAGATCCACGTTGTGGTGGGCCGCCCAGCCCCTGCAGCCATAGAAGTCCTTGGCCGTGCTGGCCCCGGCGCGTGAGAGGTCCGCCACCAGGTCCATGAGCGGCTCGTGGCACTCCGCCAGGTTGGTGGTCTCGGCGTGCCAGTAGTTCATTTCGGTGTTGATGTTGGTCGTCCAGTTGCAGCTCCAGGGCGGCCGTACTTGGTCGTTCCAGATCCCCTGCAGGTTGGCTGGCTCGGTGCCGGGACGTGAGCTCGCTATCAGGAGGTAGCGGCCGTAGTGGAACAACAGAGCGCACAGCCCCTCGTCGCTATTGCCTTCGCGCAGGGCACGGAGCCGCTCGTCAGTCGGTACCCCGTCCCCCTCTGTCCGCCCAAACTGCAACCAGCACCGGTCGAAAAGTGCGGTGTGATCGTGCACATGCCTCGCTCGGACGACATCGTAAGGATCGGCGAGCAGGGGGGTCAGGACTTCCCGGCACGTGCGCCGGAGAGCGACAGGGTCCTCGACCGGCGAGGCGCCGTAGCCCGCGTAACCCGTGGTGGCCGCCACGAACAAGGTGAGGGATCGAGCACCTTCCACCCGCAAGGATCCCTCCCTCGTGGAGTGCACCACGCCGCCGTCAGCCCTGAACACCAAACCGGCGGCAAAGCGCAAGCCGAAACCGGCGTCGTAGACGACGGCCGGCTCGTCGGCCCAATAATCGGGGACGACGTGCGCGGGCGCCCTGCCTTCCAGCCAGGTAATGCCGTCGGCCCCCTGGTCCCTTTTGCTTGGGTGGGGGCTCCCGAGCTCAAGGGTCAGGTTCAACTTCCCGGTCCCCAACGCCTTCAGGTGCATCACGAAGGCCCTGTCGGGAGCAGAGGCAAAAGCTTCCCGCTCGTAGACGGATCCCGCGACCTCGTAGCGCACCGAGGCAACGCCGTCCCGCATTTCCAAAGACCGCTCGTAGCCCTGGGCTTCGCCGCTGTCTCCGAAGTCGACGATCAGGTACCCGAGCGGCTGGTAGGACTCGTTGAACGAGCCCTGCAGGCGAAGGGCGAGCGCGTCCGCTTCCGCATAGGCACGGCGCTCGAGGACGGCGGCACGCAACGCCGCCAACACGGCGGCAGAGCCCTCAGGGCGGGCAGTGCGGGGACCGCCGGACCACAGCGTGTCGATGTTGAGGTCTACCCTCTCTCGCCGGGGCCCGCCCCACGTCATGGCCCCGAGCCTGCCGTTACCGAGGGGGAGCGCCTCCAGCCACTTGCTCGCCGGCTGGCGGTACCAAAGGCGGAACTCCGTGCTGGCGACCAAGCTCATCCCGGCTGCCACCGTCGTCCGCCTCTCAGGACTCGACATAACGCTAGTTGTAGCGAGCGAGCGGGCTTCACGCTGCCAAGAAAGACGGCGCAGCGCGCTGGGGGCGCCCAGCTGGGTCCCCCGTTGTTCGGGCGTAGCGCTCCTTGCTCACAACCAGAGAGGCTTCGATGGCCGGCTACGCGAGCCAACTTGTGCCGGCGATCATCGAATCTCGCCTTGATGATCACGCCTATTCGCGTTCTGTGATCTTTCCTTCGCGAAAAGAGCGATGTCGAGCTGTGCCCCGTCTCGGAGGAATAGAGGGATCCGCTCCAGCGGAGCTGCGGCGGTCACTACCGCACCGCCAGGCTGGCGCGCTTGTGTCCAGACGTCTGTCCAATCCGTCCCAGCGGGAAGATACACTGACCGCTCGCTCGCACGCTGCTCGAGCACCGGAGCCACCAGAAGGTCTGGGCCGAACAGGAACTGATCGTCCACATCCCAGCACCTCTCGTCCTCTGGGAACTCGAGGAGCAATGGTCGCATAACGGGTATGCCCGCCCTGCTCGCCTCCTTTGCCTGGACATGCAGGTAAGGCCTCAGTCGCTCGCGGAGGAGGATGTAGCTCGTGAGGATCGAGCAAGCTTCCTCACCGAACGACCAGATCTCGTTCGGGCCGCCTGTCATGTCCTTGCCCATCGCGGCGTTGGGAAGGCGATCCCCATGGATGCGGAACAGGGGGCAAAAAGCCCCATACTCGAACCAGCGGACGAGAAGCTCCCTGTATTCCGGGTCGTCTGGATCGCCCTTGAAGAACCCACCGATGTCGGCCGTCCACCAAGGGATGCCACTCATGGCCATGTTGAGTCCTGCTCGTACCTGCACTCGGAATGACTCGAACGTCGACGGAGTGTCGCCCGACCAGATCGCCGCTCCATAGCGTTGGCTGCCTGCCCACCCGGACCGGCATAACAGGAGTACCTCTTCCTCGCCGCAGCGAAGCAGGCCTTCATAAAAGCCGCGGGCGTGCTCTCGAGGATAGAGGTTTGCAACCTCAAGACCCGGCCCTGCTGTGAACCTCAAGCTCGCGGGGTAGCCGGGTTTCATCTCGGGTTCGCAGGCGTCGAGCCAGAAAACGCGGATCCCAGCGCCGTAGTAGTTCTTCTGCACCTGCTCCCAGATGTAATCGCGGGCTGCGGGGTTGGTGGAGTCGTAGAAGGAGATTCCGATCCAGGAGTTCAAGCCTTGCTCCGGCCAGGTCGAGTGCACTGGTGCACTCTGCTCGCTTGCAATCAATAGGCCACTTTCCAGCATCGGCTGGTAGTTGGCCGAAAGCGGGCTGACACACGGCCAAACTGACACCATGAGCTCGGTGCCCATGGACTTGAGTTCGCTCACCATTGCAACCGGATCGGGCCACTCGCTGGGGTCGAAGCTCCAGTCACCCAGGTGCGCCCAATGGAAGAAGTCGCTCACGATCACCGCCAAAGGGACTCCTCTACGGTGGTACTCCCGGGCGACCGCCAAGAGTTCCTCCTGGGTCCGGTAGCGAAGCTTGCTCTGCCAGAAGCCGCTTGCCCAAGAAGGTAAGTCGGGCGCGTGCCCGGTGGCGTCGGCGTAGTGCGAGAGGATCTCTGCTGGCTCATCGCCCGCGGTCACCCAGTAGTCGAGTTGGCACGCGCTATCGGAGACCCAACGAGTCCCGTTGTTGGCGAGCTCAACCCGCCCCACAGCTGGAGAATTCCAAAGGAAACCGTAGCCCCTGTTCGAGACCATGAAGGGAATCGAAACCTCCGCATTTCGCTGCACCAGGTCCATGACGAGTCCCTTTTGATTTAACTCACCGTGGAGATGTTGGCCGAGGCCGTAAAGCTTCTCTCCGTCGTAGGCCTTGAAGCGCTGCTCTATGCGGTAGTGCCCATTGCCGTTCGCGATAAACAGTCTGGGGCCTGGCCACCAAAAGTGCGCCTTCTGCTCCGAGATCAGTTCCCGACCGTCGTCGGAGCGCGAAAAACTGACTTCTCCGTCGGAGGAGATTTGAGCCCTCAGCTTCCCGTTGACGAGAGTGAACCCATCGCCGGTCGCGCCGGCCGAGGGGGCTGGGCATGTCGCGGCCAGCGCGCCCGGGAGCTCCTCAGCGATCTCGGCCTGACTGGCCCGCACCCTTATCGAGTCTTTCCCCCAAGCCTCCAAGCGCAAGCGCTCATGGCCCGCAGCGTACTCAAGTGCCACTCCGGTGCCATCGATCATTCTCGTACCTTTCTGGATATTGCCGTCTGAGATCAAGCTTGAGCGCTCCAGCTCTGGCCCGCCGAGTAGAGGGCCTCGCGATTTGGTCCTACTTCAACCGGCGCTTCTTTGCCAGGGTTTACGGGACATGGTAATCATTCCCTACCCTTTCCTGCCTCTTGGGACTGACACTTGCGTCGCTATCGGCTGCGGTCATACGAACTGGGTCAACCAGCGCTCGTTGGCCGCGAACATGTCACCGGTCAGCTTCCATATCTCGTCCAGGGAGCAGACCGCGGCCGTGAGCGGGTCGAGGGCCATGGCCTGGTAGATGGCCTCGCGGTCGCCTTCGAGGTGCCCCTTGACGACAAGCTCCTGCACGGCGATGTTGCTCCGGTTCAAGGAGGCTAGTTGAGAGGGAAGGGCCCCCACGACACAAGGGTGGACGCCGGCGCGGTCCACGAGGCAGGGGACCTCGACGCACGCCCCGGCGGGCAGGTTGGTGATGAGGCCCTCGTTGGGCACGTTGCCGTTGATGCGAAGGGGGGTGCCCGTCTCGGCGGCGTGAATGATGAGGGCGCCGTACTCGTCGGAACGGCGGAACACGATTGGCCCTATGCCGGCGACCTGCTGGTCAACCTCCAGCTCGTAGGCAGGCTCTTTGAGTCGCATGCTGGCGAAGTAGCCACCCGTTTTGCCGTAGCCGAACCACGCCGAATAGTCGGACCCCGCCGACTCGAATGTCTCCACCAAAGAGGCGAGAAGATCGGGCCGCTTGCGGAAGTAGGGCAGGTACTCGGAGGCATGCCCGCTCGACTCGGTCACGAAGTAGCCGAAGCGGGCCATGAGCTCGAAGCGCACAGGCTCCAAGGCGAGCGTCCCGGGGTTGTCGAGGTGTAGCCGCAGGCGGGGGTAGAGGTCTTCGCCCCGGTGCTCGAGGGTGAGGAACCAGGCCTGGTGGTTGATCCCGGCCACCCAGTAGCTCAGCTCGTCAAAAGGCACTTCGCAGTACCAGGCAAGAAGACGCGCCGTGCCCTGGACGGAGTGGCAAAGGCCCACGACCCGTAGACCCGACAAGGCTGTCCGCCAGGTGAGGATGGCCATCGGGTTGGAGTACTGCAGGACGAGTGCCCTCGGGCAGAGCTCCTCAATGTCCTCTATGAGCCCGTCGAAGACCGCCAGGTGCCTAAGACCGCGGAAGATCCCACCGGGCCCGATGGTGTCGCCTACGCACTGGCTCACCCCGTAGCGTTCCGGGACGGCTATGTCGGCTTCCCACTGGCTGTTCCCACCTACCTGAATCGTGACGACGACATAGTCGGCATCCTCGAGGGCCTGGCGACGATCCGTGGTGGCAATGACCCGAACCGGTGACTTGGCCGTCTCGGCCATGCGGCTGACAAGCTTCAGGGCACGCGACAGCCTGTCGGCGTCGATGTCCATGAGCACGATCTCGCCGTCCTGAAGCTCTGGGAACGTGAGGATGTCCCGCGTGAGGTTCCTCGTGAACACCACACTTCCCGCTCCGATGAAGACGACTCGCACGAAGAAACCTCCTGTTGGTGGGCCGCCGCGCCCAAGAGCTCCGAATGGCTCACCCCTTCGTAGCGCCGGCAAGCATCCCGGTGACCAACGCACGTCGAGCAAAGAGGAAAACGATGAAGACCGGCGCGATCGCCACGAGTGTGGCCATCGCCAGCTCCGGCCGGACTACCGGGCTTAAGCCGCCACCGAGCGACGGGTTGAACGCGGCAGTACCTTCTAGAAGGTACTGCCGGCCGACCGGGAGCGGGCACTGCCTGTCGTTCCAGAACATCACGTAGGCCAGGAGAAAATTGGTCCAGTCGCGCCAACTGTCGCCCCCGCCGTCCCTATTCCTTTGTCGATCCAGCGAGCATGCCGGCCACGAGGGTCCGCTGCGCGAACAGGAATACGATCAGTACCGGTGCGATTGCGACGATCGTCGCCATCGCCAGCTCGGGCCGATAGATGACGGCTTGTCCGCCAGTCGCCGCGACCGGGTTGATCGACGGCGAGCTGCCCAGCAGGATCGGTAGGCCCACCTGCAGCGGGTACTGCGAGTTGTCATAGGTCATCACGAACGGAAGGTAGTAGTTGTTCCAGTTCGCGACGAACGAAAAGAATGCGACGAGCCCCACGATCGGCATCGCGAGCGGCAATGCAATACGCCGGAACACGCCCCATTCGCCGGCGCCGTCAATCCGCGCCGCCCCGATCAGATCCTTCGGGATAGTCGTTGAGAAGTAGATGTAAGCGAGATAGACGCCGAACGGGAAGAACCCGAACGGCAAGATGAGCGACCAGACCGTGCCGACCAAGTGCACGGTATTGGCCTCGAGAAAAAGCGGCAGGACGAGCGCGGTCGCCGGCACGATCATCACGACGAGCGTGATCGCGAGCAGCGCGCGGCGCCCGACGAAGTGCGTCAGCGCCAGGCCGTATCCGGCCGGAATTGCAGTCAGTACTGCGAGCGCGGTACCGCCAAAAGAGTAGATGGCGGAGTTCTTGAGCCAGGTCAAGACGAGGTCGCCCTCGTAGCTGATGAGATCGTGGAACGTGTGGCCAAATGTTGCGAAGCTGCCGAACGCGAGCGGTGTCTGGTCGATGATCTGGCTATCGGTCTTGGTGGGCGCCAGGAGCAGCCAGACGATGGGCCCGAAGAAGAACACAGCGAACAGGAGCAGGACGAGGATTGCGATGATGCGGTAGGCGTAGTGTCGCGCGAGCATCACTGGACCTCAAAGAGCTTGCCGCGCCAGACGATCAGCACTGCGACGAGCAAGCCGAACACGAGAAGGTCGACCGAGATCGCCGCGGCTTCGTTGAAGCGGTCAAGCTGGAATGCGAGGTAGTACGCAAGCTGATTCGGCGACCACTGTGGGGGGACTTCGCCCCCGGTCGCGATGCCAAGAATCTGCGGCTCCACGAACAGCTGCATGCCGGCCGCGAACGAGAGCACGAGCATGTAGACGACCCACTTCCGAATGAGCGGGAGCTTGATTCGCAGGGCGGTCTGAAACGCGTTCGAACCATCTATCTCGGCAGCCTCGATCAGCTCATTGGGAACGTTGTTCAGCGCGCCGTGCATGACGACGATCCATCCCCCAGCGCCTGTCCAGAACGCCATGATCGCGAAGAGCACGGGGAGATTGTTCGGCGTGACCGTGTTTGCCAAAAGTGTGTAATGAAGTGCGTGCAGGATGAAGGCAAAAGGACTTGTGGTCGGGGTGAACATGAACAACCAGATGACCACGCTTGCCGCTCCCGCCATAGCTCCCGGGAGATAGAAGATGAAACGAAAGGTCGCGCTGACTCGCCGCGCCAGGTTGTGGACCATGAGCGCCAGCCCCACTACGAGCACCGATTGGCTGACCAGCCAGATGGCTTCGAACAACAGCACGTGTTTGAAAGCGGGTATGAACTGAGGCAGGTCATAGCTGTTGACGAAGTTCGCAGCACCAAGGCCATGAGAGGTCCTGAGCGCGAGTGAAATCGCATAGACCGTGGGAGCGACGCCGAGACACAAGAGCATCGCTACGTAGAGGGCGACGAAGAAGTACCCCGCTGTTCGCGAGCTGCCGGCCGGTGGGCGGTCTCGGCGCCACCGGGGCCGGCGCCCCCGACGAGCGCTTGCATGCTCGCCGGGGGCAACTTTGACCAGAGGGTCAGTCATGCGCTTTGCAAACTCCCATTAGCAGCCCGAGCCGCCGAAGGAGTTGATGCACTTGCTCGTGCTCTGGACCGTCCAGCCGGCCAGCCTGGCGTCGTTCGCAAGAGCCAAGGCGAACGAGTTCATTTCCTTTCCAAGTGTGCTCGGCGGGGTGGAGGTCACGCCCGGCACCACCGTCGATGCCCAGGCTGCGTCGGTGCTCCACGGAGTCGGGCCCCAACCGTTCCAGACCTCGGCTGCGGCGGTTTCCCATGCTTTCCCAGTGGTGACCGGGTCGGCGAAGACGGAGCCGAACGCGCCGACATAGGAGTCCTGGTCCGGCGCGTAGTCGGGCAGGCCCGCGTCGACGCCAACTGCTTGAATCTTCGGGCTTGTCGACATGTACTCGGCGAGCGCGGCCGCAGCAGCCGGCTGGCTGGAGTGGCTAGACACGAGCCACAAACCGCCGCCGAGGGCGCCGGTGATCGGTTGGCCGAGGACTGACAGCGGCGGCGGATAGGCCGCCATCGTGCCGTCCGGCACGCCGTGCGGCGCCTTGTTGCCGTTCTCGAACACGGCGGTTCCATACCATAGCGGCCCGACCATCATGACGACCTTGGCGGCGGGGAAGCCCCCGGCTGCAAAGACGTAGGTGGTGGTGATGGCGTTGCCCTCGAGCCCTGAGTTGTCGAGCAGGCTGTTGATCTTCGTGCAGGCGAGGTTGGTCGGGTCGATCTCGACCGTGTTCGGGCCGACGACCTTGTCGAGCGGACACCCGTTGCCCCAATAGATGAAGTCGTCATCGAACTCGTCGCCGATGTCGCCGACCAGGTAGCCGGGGTGGGCCTTCTTGAGCATTTGTCCGTCTGCGACGATCCCTGCCCAGGTCGTCGGGACTGGCGCTTTGCCGAAGAACTTCGTGTACAAACCCTGGTCGACCCAGAGCACGTCGGCGGCTGTGTCATTGCGCAGGCAGACGATCTCGCCCGAGGGGGTGGTGCAGGCGCTCATGCTGTGGCCCGCATAGCCCTTGAAAACGCTCGCCGGGATGTATTTCGCCAGGTTGAGTAGGTCGTTGTACGGCGCCGTGCCGAGCTGGACCGCGTCGTAGTTCTGCGAGTCGAACATCACGTCCGGCGCGTCCGATGGCCAGCCGATGCGGTTCCACAGCGCGAACTTCGACTGCAGCACGCCGGTGCCATTCTCGTTGCCGTTGTAGATCACCCACTTGATGTTGGCGCCGGGATGGGCCTTCATGTACGCCTGCTCGTAGGGAATCCGCGAAGTGTCGATCCAGACTGTTAGCGGCTTCGACGAAGACTTCGTTGTTGCTGTCGAAGCCCCCGGCACCGCGAGTGCAAGGCCAGCGACCACAACCGTGGCGAGCGCGACGCGGCTCCGTAGCGAGCGACCTCGCCAGGATTCGAGGTTGAAGAATGACTTCATGATTGTAGGCTCAACTCCTTCCGTCTTGTGATGCTTGCTTTCGGTTCAAACTGCAGCTGCTCCCTTCGTCACGGCTCGACCATGTACTTGGCGAGCTCGGGCGGATAATCGGGACCTGGATCCAAACCGACGCCCGGTCCTCTTGGCGCGCGAACGATGCCGTTGCCGTCGATCCCGATCTCTCGCTGAACCGGATTGGCGGTGACGAGGGACTCGTAGTACGTGCAATTTGGGATCGCCATGCAGAGGTGCCTCGCGTAGACGGTGCTCCCATGGGGCTCCGCGCGAAGCCGGAAAGCGTCGGCGAGATGGGCTATCCGCATGGCCCCGGTGAACCCGCCACGCAGCTCGGTGCTCGTTCGGACGAAGGTGGCGCACCCGCTCGCGATGAAATCGGCGGTGTTCATGTGGACGCCGTCAGAGGTCTCGGCGACGTTCAGGGGCACGCTCACTCGATCAGCCAGCCACTTGTACGCCGTTACGTTGAATTCGCGCATCGGCTCCTCGTACCAGAGATAGTGCGCCGCCGAGAGTGCGTCTCCGACGTAGACGGCATCAGCGAGGTCGAAGGCGGCCGAGCCGTCGTACATGAGCGGGTAGCTGTCGCCGACGTGCCCGCGAACCGCTGCGCACAGAGCTGCGTCGCGTCGCGCGTCGCCCCAGGCGTGGAGCTTGATCGCCGGGTAACCGAGCTCGACGCACTGGGTGACGACCTCGAGGTACTCGCCGACAGAGGCAAAGGTCGAGGTCGAGGCATAGGCGGGAATCTCGCGTCGAGAGCCGCCCAGCACCTCCCAGGTCGGAGAGTCGTAGAGACGCCCGGCGAGGTCCCACAACGCCGTGTCCACGAGACCGATCAGCCAGATAGGGAACTCCTCTGTCCTGTCAAGCTCCCACATCCGGTGCCATATCCGCTCACGCTCGAGCGGATCGGTCCCGACAAGCTCCTCGCGAAGCAGGCGCCCGACCAAGTCCTCGAGGACGACGGCGCTCGCGCGGTTCTGCGTGACGGCGACGCCGGTGACACCCTCATCGGTGCGAAGACACAGCACGCCGACAAGTCCGTCAACGGGGCCGCCTCGAAGTCCCTCACGCCATGCGAAGGTCGGCCGGGCACCCGGTGCGAAGACCTTGAAGCTCTCGACGTGAGTAATGCGCAGCCGTGCCATGACATCACTCCTATGACGACTGGCTTATGATGTCATACCTATTAGGACAAAGCAAGCTCAGCTCTTTGGTCGGGGCGCGTCAGCCCTGCGTGGTGACGCGCGGGCTGCTCCCGGGAATCTTCGGCTCGCCGGTGCCCGCCGGGTTCGACCTCGCGACATGAATGTCCAGCACAACTGCTTATTTCAGTCCACCGCGCGGTGTCACCACGACTTGAGCATCCAGATCTCCAAGCCGTCGAGGGGCTTCCGGTGGCTGTTGTGGGCAGAGCGCTCTAGACCGGGGAGAACTCCGTCGCCCAGCTCGAACAGGTTGCACTAACATACTACGTATGATCAAATTCAGGGGTCGCGGCCGGCGTCACCGACGGGAGGCGAGCCAGAAGTGACCCTGCCGGGACAACCTCCCACGAAAAGCTTCGAAACCATCTGGGCAGGCGCGGTACCGCGCAGACCGGCTCGTCTCGCGACTGCCGTGCTGTCGACCATGGTCGACAAGATCGTGGGCGGCGAGCTCCTTCCTGAGTCGTCGCTCCCGACCGAGTCCGCGCTGTGTGAGGTCTTCGGCGTCAGCCGTACCGTCATCCGGGAGGCACTGAAGCTGCTTGAGGCGAAGGGACTCGTGCGAGTCAAGCAGGGCCAGGGTACGACTGTGGGTCCGACCGAGCAGTGGGACCTGCTCGACCCGCTCATACTCGACGCCGCGATGCGTTACGCGGATACGTTCGAGATCCTTGACGACGTGGTCGACGTGCGTGTCGGGCTCGAGTGCCAGATGACACGCCGGGCGGCAGAGATGATGACCGATGCACAGCTGCGCGAGCTTCACGACGCGTTGATGGCCCTCGAGAAGCTCTTGGACCAGCCCGAAAAGTACCAGGACGCCGAGGGCGAGTACCACGATCTGATCCTTCGAGGCTCGGGCAACCGTCTCGGACGATCGATCATCCGCTCGATCCACCCCCGCGCGCGCACGAACTTCCGCTACCGCGGAGCTGGAGTAGGCGCCAACCACATGGCGATGAGCCACCGAGGCCACGTCGCCATCTACGAGCGACTGGCCGCACGCGACGCCGATGGTGCAGCCGAGGTGATGCGCGAGCACATCTTGGGTTCCTGGCTTGAGCGCAAGTCCGGCGGCGCCAGCGGACAGGGCCTGTGAAAGATGATCGGTCGGCCGATTGGCAGGGGCACCCCGGTCATCGGAACGAACTTGGTATTCCCTCCAGATCTAGCTCCGTTCTCCATCCGGGCGTCTGACAGGCCCTCGAGTTCGGCCCGCCGGCTATGAACGAGAAGTTGCCCGACGTCCCCACAGTCCCTGGTGGCATCGAGCGGGTCCGCCTCGGCCGTAGCGACGTCTATGTGACACGGTTGATGCTGGGCTGCGCGCCCTTGGCCGGGATGTACGCCCCCGTGGACGACATGCGGGCAGAAGCCGTCCTAGAGGCCTCTTGGGACGAGGGGGTTCGCGCCTTTGACACCGCCCCCCAGTACGGGGTCGGACTGTCGGAAGAGCGTCTCGGCGCCTTCCTGGCCGATCGAACGGTCGGCGATGCGGTGGTCTCGACAAAGGTCGGCCACCTGCTCGTCGACGCCGACGACGACAGGGTCCAAGGTGGGGACCTCTTCTACGGAGCACCCAGCCGGAGGCTCGTGGACGACTACACGAAAGACGGTGTGCGCCGATCCATGGCGGCGAGCCTCGAGCGCCTAGGCCGCGACCGCGTTGACGTCGCGTTGATCCACGATCCGGACAAGTACGCCGAGCTGGCGCTCACCGAGTCCTACCCGGCGCTCGAAGAGCTCCGCAACGAGGGCGTGGTCGGCGCAATCGGCGTCGCCATGAACCACGTAGAGGTGCTCACTTGGCTCGTCGAGCGGACAGAGCTCGACTGCGTGTTGATCGCCGGCTGCTATTCCCTCCTCGACGTCCCGGCAGCAGACCGGCTCTTCCCCGCGTGTGAGAAGCGAGGGGTGTCGGTGCTGGCGGCCGGGGTCTACCGCAGCGGCATCCTCGCCGATCCTCGCCCAGGAGCACACCTGGACTATGTCCCTGCACCCAGTCCGGTCGTGGAGCAAGTAAACCGCATCCGTTCTGTTTGCGATCGCCACGGCGTTCCTCTGGCCGCGGCGGCACTGCAGTTCGTACTCGCACATCCGGCCGTGACGGCGGCCGTCGTCGGTGCTGCCAGCGCGCAAGAGGCTCACGAGAACGCTGCCCACTTCCGGTTCGCGGTTCCGGGGGAGCTGTTCGAAGAGCTGGCCGGGGCAGGGCTCACACCGGCGTTGCCGCCGGGCGCGTCTCACCGCACAATTTCGCCGCCCGCGGCGCGTGACGGGCAGTGATGACCGGGTACAGCGCCGATGTCGCCTGGAATCGGCGACATCGGCGATTCGCATCAGCTCATCTCGGACCCTGCCAAGCAGGTACGACGCTCGCCGTCGCGCGTCAACCGACACCCGCCGGTTTTTGCCTCGAACGCGGCTCAGATACCCGCAGTTGCAACGACCCCCTGCCGAACGCCGCCTGTGCTCGGTGCTGTTTGTAGACCTGGTCGGGATCACACCTGTCGCGGAGAAGCGTGACCCCGAGGAGACAAGAGGGCTGCCTTCCTTCTGCTTCGAGCGTGCTCAGGCCATCGTCGCCGACTACGAGGGCACGGTGGAGAAGTTCATCGGTGATGCGGTCATGGCGGTATGGGGAGCACCGGGCGCGAACGAGGACGACGCCGAGTGGACCGCCTGGGTGCCCTGGACGTCGTGGCGTCGGTAACGGAACTGGGCGCCAAGTCTGGCGTGGAGTCTTGGCACGGGCGGGGGTGGTCACCGGAATCCGGTGGTCCGCTACGTGGTGGAGCCTCTGCGCGATTCACACCAACCCATGGGACGTCCCCTTTAGCAGCCAGCCGACCGGCACTGATCAACAGACCGCCGCTCATGATCTCCTGACGCGATCGCGTTCCCTTGTCTCGAGACGTAGCACGGACCAGCCGGCAACCAGGGGGAGCCTCACTTCGACCGCGCGACCCCGGCGGTGCGGCACCTCCGTGACGGGGAGGGGGGCGAAGCGATCGCCACCCGCACCGAGCACGGCGGCTTCGGCCCGCCACTTGTCCGGGTGGTCCAGCAGCACCCTGATCGTCACCGAGCGGACGCTTCCTCTCGAGGTCGGTTCAGACCACCGCCCGTTCTGGCTCCCGGTTAGGTCGACAACGCCGACTGCCACTCGCCGCTCGGCGTGAACAACCCTGGCGAAAAGGGCCCCACCGACAGGCTCTGGCCGTACCGGCGCGGCTGCCTCCGCGGCTACCGCTCCGTTTTCGTCGTCGATCTCGTACCAACTCGTGTCCTCGCCCTCGAGGAACAGGTCTCGGCACCGTAATGCGAAGCGACGCCAAGCGAGTACCGTCCCGGCCTCGTGCTCCGTAAGGCACGCGTGCTTGGGGTAGTAGGGGTCGCAGAGCGCGGCGATGTGGTCGCCGTAGAGCAGGGCGCTCGCCCCAAGACACGTTGCAATCGCCTCAGTGGACACGACCGTCCGCAGTGACGCCTCGCGCGCTGCACCTTGAACGGGCGCGCTCGCGCTGTCTGTCCCCCACACCGGCGGGTAGCAGGCGACCGAACCACGTACAAGAGCGTCTCGTGAGGTCGACGGAGCGAGGAGGCCCGCCCGCCCGGAGCTACGGTCCAGAAGTCCCTCGAAGTGGCGCCAATTGTCGTTGGGGGGCCACACTTCGCAGTATCTGAATCCTGGCCCATCGGGTAGGCGCACCGCCGACGGCACACCGTTGACCTGGTTGAAACTGATCAGACTGGAGGACCACGCGGCACGCACGAACCTCAGGAACGACTCGTACGCAGTGCGCATATCGATGGTATTGCCGTCCACGTCGAGCGCGACCCGTGGATAGCCGTAGGTGTCGATATGAAAGCCGTCGAAGCCGATCGCTTCGGCAGCCGCCCCGTAGGCGGCCACAAAGTGGCGCTGCCAATCCGCGTTGCCGGGATTGGCGAGCACGATCTGGTCGAGGAAGCGAATTGCTTCCCCGTCCCCCCGGTACATGAGCAGTTCAGGGTGCTCAGCGGCGAATGCGTTGCCAACGGCGTACACCGGTGCGTAGGCGTGGGCCACGGCACCGAGCTCCTGGAACCCGGTGGCAAGTGCACGCAACGCCTTGAACGAAACCGGGCGGTTTGAGGGATCCTTCCAGCCGCTTTCCGGGCCGAGTGGCTCTGTGTAACTGGCCATCCAGTCGTAGACCTGGACGACCGTGGAGCGCAGCACCCTGTGCCAGCTGAGCACTCCCGGGACGTCCTGGTCCTCGAACGAGGTGGCAAAACCGTGCACCGGACGTTCGCCGGCATGCACGCCGACCGTCGTCAGCTCCTCGGCAAGAAGGTCGTCGGCGGCGTCGAGTGCCTCGACGGCATACGTGCCGGAACCGAGCTCCGCGAATCGGGCGCCCTCGCCCAGCTCTGCCCCGACCACCTCGCCTGTGGCACGGCGCGCCACTACGCGGGATGTGCCCACCGGCAGGGTCGCAATTGTCACTTCCTGACCAATTCGATAAAAAGCGCGCAGATCATCGAATGAGCGCTGTTGACCACCTCCGTCCACACCCAGAATGTTCTTGCTTGTCATCTCAGGCTCCTCCCGTCGCCGGGGCACAGTAGGCACGGTTCGTCAGTCTCGTCTTCCTTGGGCACGTCCCACTCGAGTTCAGAGGCAGGGTGCACCCAACTCGCGACCGCTTCGGTTCAGCGGATGGCACCGAGAGACACCCCGCTGCGGAACCAGCGTAGGGAGATTAGGAAGACGACGATGACTGGCACCGTTGCGATGACTGACGCCGCGAAGAACGGACCCCACGCAATCGTGTGCACCCCGATGAAATCGGCTAGGCCCACGGGGAGGGTGTAGTGCGACGCCGAGTTGATCATCGTCAGCGCGACGGGAAACTCGTCCCATGACGCGCTGAAGATGAACATTGAAACTACCGCGACTGCCGGTAGCGAAAGCGGCACGATGAGATTGACGAGCACCCGCAGCGTGCCGGCCCCTTCGAGGCGGATCGCCTCCTCGTACTCGCGCGGTATCGCCTCGAAGAAACCGCGCAGCAAGAAAATCGTGAAGGGCAGATTGGACGCCACGTAGAGGAGCGTGAGTCCCTCGAGTGAGTCGAGCAGGTGAAGCCTGTCCATGAGCAGGAATTGCGGGATGAGGAGTAGCAGGTTCGGCACTGCGAGACTGGCAAGAAAGATGTAGAAGATCACCTGCTTCATCGGGAACGTGTACCGAGCAAAGGCAAAAGCGGCGAGCGACGCGACTGAGACGGTGATGGCAACGGTCGCGATAGCGACAAAGAGGCTGTTGAAGAAGTAGTGGCTAAAGCTGTTCTCGGTCCACGCCTGGACGTAATTCTGCACTGTCGGGTGGGTCGGGATGAGCACCGTCGCTCCGAGCAGGCCGCCGTTCGGCTGGAACGACAGCGAGAGCATGTAGAGGAGGGGACCCAGAGAGATGAGTGCGAGAAGAACTGCTATGACAAGTCGTGAACGGTTGCGCCTACGGATGCCGAAGAGCCCGGGTCCGGTTCCCGCGATGGGCGTCGTCGGCTTGGTCTGAGCGGGCTCAACGGTCGGTGCCACGTTCCGGTCCCCTTAGACGTCTTGTCGTCGAAGAATGCGGATCTCGGCCACGCTGAACCCGAACAGAACCACAGCGAGCAACGATGCAAGAGCCGCCGCATAACCAAAGGAGAAGTACGAAAACGCCTGCTCGTACATGTAGGTCATGAGCGATTGTGTCGAGTTGTAGGGACCACCCTTGGTTATCTCGTAGATCTGGGTGAACACCTGCGCGGCGCCGATAACGAGAAGCACGGTAACGAAGGTGACCGCGGCGCGAATCGACGGGAGAACTACGTGACGCCAGACCCGGACCTCTGAGGCTCCGTCGATCCTGGCCGCTTCGAGCAACTGCCGGGGAATGCCATCGAGGGCTGCGAGGAAGATGATGAACGACCAGCCGACGCCTTTCCAGATGCTGAGAAGCCAGATGACCGCGTTTCCCGTCCAGGTCTGAGCAGTCCAGTCGATGCTCACGGTGTGGCCCGCGAAGAATCCGACGACGGCATTCATGATGCCGCCTTGCGAGGCGAAAATGTAGGAGAAGACCCAGCTCACGACTACCCATGAGGTGACGACCGGGATGTACACGGCTGCTCGCCAGAACATCGATCCGGGCAGGCGGTCGGTGAGAGCTGCCGCGGCGAACAGTCCGATGGCCATCTGCACTGGCACCGTGATCACGATGAAGAGGAACGAGTTGAACGACGCCGTGCGTACGACCGGATCGCGGAAGATCGCGGTGTAGTTCGACCAGCCGACAAAGGGATTTGATACGCCGGGAAAGATGTGCCAGTTGTAAAAGCTGATGTCGAACTGGCGGAAGATGGGGTAAACGGTGAAGACCCCGTAGACGACGATCGCCGGTGCGAGCAGAAGATAGGGCGTCGCGATGCGGCGGACGCGGTATGAGCGAGTGGAACGCCGCGAGGCGGCACCCGGCAAGGCTGTCGCCGGGTGCCGCTCGAGGCTCATTGCTCTGTTCAACTCGCGGAGGCGAGCGCTTTGTTCGCTTCCTGGGACGCGGTCGTCAACCCTGCGTCAACTGTGACCTTTCCGGCAAGCATCAGAGCCAGCTGTGTGGAGAAGTCGGTGTCAAGCTGGGCGTAGCTCTCGGTCACCGGCCGAGCCCTCGCAGTGAGGAGCTGCTCGGCGAAGATCTTGAGGGCTGGGTTCTCAATCGCCTCGGCTGCGGAGTCCGTCGTGTACGCCGCCATGTCGCCTGCACCGGCCATGGCGAGCTGGGCAAACGGCGACTGCAGGAACTGGACGAACTTGATCGTGTCGGCGAGGTTCTTGGCACCCTTCGCGATGACGAGGTCCTCGCCACCGACGACCGAGACCGAGCCGCCTCGGCCCGCCGGGATCAGCGACGTGCCGTAGCCGGTGAACTTGTCTTCCCTGTAGGTCGTCGTAGCCCACGGACCGTCTAGGTACATCGCGTACTCACCCAGCGGGAAGCCTGTTTCCCCGCTGATCGACCCTGAGCCGCCGACCATGTCACTACCGATGACCCCTTCCTTGTCGAGCGTCACGAGCGTCTGGACGGCGTTCTCGGTGTTGGCGCCGTCCATGTAATTGGTCGTCGTCGTCAGCGCCTTGTTCGTGAAGTTACCGCCGTCGGTCCAGACGTACGGGCCGACGTTCCAGATGTCGGTGCTGTCGACGCCGAGGCCGTGTTGCTGCTTGGACGGAATAGTGAGCAGCTTTGCGTCCGCAATCATCTGATTCCATGTCGTTGGAGGCGAGAGATGAGCCGCAGCAAAGTCCGCCTTGTTCCAGAAGAAGACCTGGGTGTTCGTATCGTCGGGGATCCCGTAGTAGCCGCCGTTCCAGTAGTTCGTCGACAGCGGGCCCGGATCAGCGGCTGCCTTGATCGGTGGGAACCATGGCTGGGCCGACGTTTCCAGCAGCGTGCCCTCCGACGCGAGCTGGGGCACCCAGGCGATGTCAGAACGCATCAAGTTGGGCGGGTCTCCCGCGGCGGACGCCGCGATGAACTTCTCCAACATCCCAGCGTACGGAAGGGTGTCGTCGTCTACCTTGATCCCCGGGTTCAGGGATTCGAAACTGGGAATGACGACGCCGTTCATCACGGGTGTCTCTGTTACATCGTTGTAGGCGTTCCAGAACTGCAGCGTCACTACCGGCGTGCTGTGAGGCACGGTCGACGCCGAGCTAGCTGCTCCGGTGAGACCAATTAGTGTGCCCCCAGCCCCGATCGTGGCGACTGCGACAAGAAGTCGTACCGCAGTCCTGGTCCTCCACCTGGATGGATTGCTTGCTTTCATGATCACTTCCCTTTTCTGATTGATTCCTGATGGTCCTGGGCCTGGTGCTCCTGCTTCTTCCCTCCTTCTCCGCTTGGTGATCGCTTGTCTTGTCGAACACTCCTGCAACACGCGCAGGCGACTCACTCAGCCCTTGTTCGACCCACTTCGGAACGCGCCCGGGTGCGAGTCCTTTGGGTCACTTCGCGGTCTCTTCTTGATTGCTGGTCGGCCGAGTCAGCGCGCTTCCCGTGTGCGATCCGCCGACGTCGGCGAGCGCGGCACAGAGCACCACGTACATCGCGTGCGACCATGTGAGATCCCTCGCTGGGGGACCCCACCGGTTGACCCACTCGCGGTAGTGCTCTGGGTCGCGTCGCTCCCCGCCGAATTGCTCGCCGAGACGACCGTCGTCATCGAAATGGTCAGCCACCCACTCCAAACAGCTATGGGCCGCGTCAAGGTCGCCGACGGCTCGGTAGTGCCATCCGAGGGACGCCGTGAGAACCGGCCACGCTCCACCCCCGAAGTACGTGTCGGTCGGATACCGACGAAGTCCGCCGTCGAGACTGAGCCGCGCCTCGATCGCTTGAACTGTCTGGACGAAGTAGTTGTCACCTGGCTCGACGACCCGGAAAGGTGTCGATAGCCACAGGACACTTGCGTCCACGTCGTCACTCTCGCTCGACTTCACATAGCGCCCAAGACGGACGGCGTTGTCGCGTACCCGGGATTGAACAGTCTCTGCACGCGTAAGGAGGTCCTCGTCATCCAGCAATCGCGCCGCGGCCGTTAAGCCGCCATACACGCATGCCAACGTGGAGGTATGCAGCGCGGATCCGCTCTCCTCCCAGACGTCGAAGCATGGGCTGAGGGCGAACGCATCGAGATAACGCGCGACCCGTTCGACCGAATCGCGCCATTCCGTCGGTACCCCGTCCTGGCCAGTGCTGAGGAGGTGCTGTCCAAGGGCCCACAACCATGTGCCGTAACCGTCGATCTGGAAGTTGGGCCAGTCGTCTGCGACATTCGAACCGTCGAGAGCGAAGCGAGCAGGCGGCATATGGTCCGGGTGCAGTGCTTTGCCTTTTCGATGCCAGTCGATCGCACGATCGATTAGGGCGCTGATACCTCCGATTGCCCGGTTGGACCACTCGTGGTATCGGGCTGATGCGTGATGCTCCCCAACCTGGTCGAGCGCGTATGCGACGAAAGAGCCATCGCGTAGCCAGCAGTATCGGTACTCGGCGAAATCCGGCGAAGCGACGATCGCCCCGCTCTTCTCCTGGTTGCGCAGCATGGACGCAATGCTCGAGCGAACCGTCGCTCTTGTGCTGTTTCGGCTCACTTGATTCGCCGTCTGAGCGAAGATGTACCCACGTTCGCTTCTCTCACCGCTCAGGACCAGGCCGGTGCCAGATGGCATGGCTCTTCTCGTCAGGTCCAGGAAGGCTGAACGACTCGCGCAATACAAGCGTCGCGGCTCCTACAGCCCATGCATCGTTGCCCCATCGCTGCACCTTCACCTCGACCTGTCGACCCAAGTCGGCGAATGTCTGCTCTCGTACAGCAGTCACGACGGGGGCGAGAAATGGGTCGCCGAGATCGGTCCCTTCACCACAGATGATCAGCAGCTCGGGGTTCAGCAGCGTGACCATGTTGGCGACCGCCAAACCCAGTTTTCGACCCGCGCTGTCAAGCACCTCAAGCGTCGCGCCGTCACCGGCAGCGGCAAGCGCGATGAATTCATCCCTCGTCACGTCACGCCCATGGCGCTCGCCGACTCGACGACGCATCGCGTCTTCACCGACCAGTGCTTCGAGACAGCCAAATCGCCCACATTCACACTTCGGTCCGCCGGGCTCCACGATCATGTGTCCGAACTCGCCACTACCTCCGTTCGCGCCTCGGTACAGCGAACGGTCGATGACGATCCCGAGCCCGATGCCTCGGCCCACGCTCAAGGTGACGAAATCGCGTGCTGTGAGCGCATCACCCGCCCACTTCTCCGCGACGGCGAGCGTGTTCACGTCGTTGTCGACCCAGACGGGTAGGCGCAAACGCCGCCGAAGAGGCTCTGCGAGGTCCGCTTCACGCCATTGGAGCAAGTGGGAAAAATCGCACACGCCTCGTCTGGAGTCGATTACCCCAGACAGGCCGATTCCCACACCCAGGACCTTCGATCGTGGTACTGATGCTGCCCGCAACAACCTTCGAGTCTCTTGCTCGATCGCCTGAACGGCAGCGGCATGATCACCGACCAGCGAAGCCGACGCCTCCTCGGTGGCTATGACCTGGGCGTCGAGATCACAGATCACGGTCGTGAGACCGTCGCCGCGAAGCTTGATCCCGATCACGTAGGCCGCTTTCGGGTCAACGCTCAGCAGCACGGGCGGGCGACCACCGTTGGAGGGTGCCGTGGCGACCTCGATGAAGATTCCACGCTCAAGCAGTTGGCCCGCGATCGTGGAAACCGTTGGGGCGCTGAGCCCGCTTTGCCGAGCCAGATCCGCTCGAGAGATCTGGCCTGAGCGGCGAACGAGTTCGATGAGCAGGCTGACGTTGATATCCCGCAGCAACGCTCGGGAACCCCGCAACAGCTGAGATTCCACGGGGGCGCTCCCGGGACCATGCGCGCCGAGGCTGCCAAGGGAAGAACCTGCCGCCGTGGACCGAGCCTTGGACCGCGTCTGCGCCACAGCTCCCCTCTCAACGCAGGAACTGTCTCCCGCGACTTACGATGTTAAATTAACATAGTAAGCTTGAAAGTCAAGGCTGAGTTTCGCCGACCCACCGTCTATGAACAAAGGGGCAGAGCGGCCTTGCCACACCTGAGCGCGGATCGGCCAGCGCAGCCCGAGAAGAAGGGAGCAACAAGATGAACGCTGCTCTTCTCGTCGGCGGGATCTTTCCTCGCACCGTTCACCTGTGGAACGGTGAGCAAGGCTCCCACCGAGAGCCAAGCTCCAATGCTCCATCGTCGTCTGGCTCTCCGTCGTCGACAACAAGGCTGCCGGTGCTCGTCTGGCAGCTCACAGCGAGCGACCCATTTGCATGGCTCGCCGTTTGGGAAATCCGCTGAATGCTGCTCAGCACGTCGCAGAGCAGCGCACAACCCGGGCCGCCGTGACTAGACGTTTCCACGGGAGTATGAAGACGAACAACTCTCGATGTCGAAAGTCAAGAAAGGAAAGGAAAGGAAAGGAAAGGATGTCCTGCTACTCACGCCCACTTCGTCCGCTTCTTCATTTCGTGACCGGTGCCGCGGTCCTCGTTGCCCTCGTCGGCACGACGACGATCGGTGTCGCTGGCGCGTCTTCAACGGCGCCCCGCAAGGCACTGATTCCGAGCATCACGGTGGCGCCTGCTAATGATCTCCACAAAGGCCAGAAGGTCGAAATCACTGGGAAGAACTTCCCGCACAAGACAAAGCTCGGTATCGCCGAATGTACCCCACGAGTACTCAAAGATGATCCTGCAGCCTGTGCGACAACGCACGTAGTGTCCGTCACAACCGGCGCTACCGGGTCGTTTTCCAAGACTTCCTTCCAGGTGATCACCGGCACGGTGGGAGACGGATCATGTGGGACGACGAAGAAGAACCTGACTTGCTACATCTACGTATGGGAGCCGAGTGTGCCCAACCCAGTCGACGCAGACGCGGCGATCTTGTTCGCGAAGCCGAAGCCGTGAACACACTGAGATGCCTGTCGTCGGCCGCCGGTCCTCAGGCGGATGCCGCGGCCTGTGAAGTGCCCGCATCGCCAGTTCGCCGGTGTGAAAGGGTGTCCTGAGTCCCGCGCGACAGAGCAGAGACGATGGTCCCGCCGATACCGACTCCGTGGGCGAATCCATCTCCCCCGGTCGCTGGATGTCGCTGCGCGACAACGCAGGTTCATCCTCGCCACAAGCTCGGCGGCGCCTAGGTCGCACTCAGCCAAGAGACCGTCCTTGGTTTCGGGTCCCGCCCTTTGTGCCGGCCGCCTACCGGCATCCCAGCTAGAAGTTTGCTGCCGCGGGGATCACCTTGTCCCGATAGGCATCAAAAGTCTCAGGGGCCCTGTCGTGCATCAGGTAGAGCGCAAACTGGTCCACTCCGATATCTGACAACTCGGCAAGCCGTTCGATATGCCGCTCGACAGGCCCGAGCAGGCAGAAACGATCGACGATGTCGTCAGGTACGAAATCCACGGACGGGTTGTCAGGTCTGGAATGGTGGCTGTAGTCGTACCCCTCACGGCCCTTCACGTACTCGGTCAGGACTCGCGGCACATCGGAGGACTCGCCGTAGCGGGCTACGAGGTCCGCGACGTGATTACCGACCATCCCGCCGAACCAGCGCAGCTGGTCCCTCTGATGAGCAAGGTCGTCGCCTACATAGGCAGGGGCGGCCACGCAAATCGTGAGGTCTTCAGGTTGCCGGCCCGCGGCGCGGGCCGCAGCGTGGACGGACTCGATCGTCCAACGGGCGATGTCGGGGTCGGCGAGCTGGACGATGAGGCCATCGGCCCGTTCTCCGATGACCTGTAACGCCTTCGGCCCGTATCCTGCACCCCAGACGGGCAGGCGGCTGCCCTCGGCCCACCGCAGCCTCACGGGCACACCGTTGAGCACCGCCTCGCGGCCCTCGGCGAGGTCCTTGATCGAGGTGATGGCATCCGCGAACTGCCGCATGGTCGTCGGGCCGCGACCGATTACGCGCAGCGCCGAGTCGCCGCGACCGATACCGCACACTGTCCGGTTGCCGAACATGTCGTTGAGGGTTGCAAAAAGGGATGCCGTGATCGACACGTCGCGCGTCGCCGGGTTGGTGACCATCGGACCCACCTGAACGTGCGACGTGGCGGAAAGAATGTGGGAGTAGATCACGAAGGGTTCCTGCCAGAGCACGCACGAGTCGTACGTCCACACGTGACTGAAGCCCGCGTGCTCGGCGAGGCGGGCGCGTTCGATGACCCAGCTCGCGGGAGGGTCGGTTTGGAGAACGAGGCCGATGTCCACTGTCGTCCTGCCTAGAACTACTCGAGGCGCTGGGAAACTTGGCGCGGCACGAACCGGCCATGGCCCGCCTCGCCCGTGTATTGGCCGTCACTGATGATCTGCCTTCCGCGGGAGAAAACCGCGTCGACGTGCCCCTTGATCCGCAGGCCTTCGTAGCAGGAGTAGTCGACGGCCATGTGATGCGTCGCCGCCGAGATCGTCTGCTCACCGGCAGGGTCGTAGACGACGATGTCAGCATCGGACCCGGGAGCGATGGTCCCCTTGCGGGGAAAGAGGCCGAACATCTTCGCCGGGTTGGTGGAAGTCACCTCCACCCATCGAGGGAGCGATATCTCGCCCGAAACGACACCTTGGAAGATCAGATCCATTCGATTCTCCACTCCCGGCAGACCATTCGGGATCTTGGTGAAGTCACCTACACCCAGCTCTTTCTGCTCGGCAAAGCAGAACGGGCAATGGTCCGTGGCCACGACCGACAGATCGTCTGTCCGCAATCCACGCCAAAGCACGGCCTGATGCTCGCGAGGCCGCAATGGCGGCGTGCACACGAACTTCGCACCTTCGAAGCCGGGCCGCGCCATGTCCTCCTCTGACAAGAACAGGTATTGCGGGCAGGTCTCGGCAAAGACGTGTTGACCGCGATCACGGGCCTCGACAATTGCCTCGAGGGCGGGCGCCGATGAGACGTGGACGATGTACAGCGGCGCCCGCGTGACCTGAGCCAGGCGTATGGCACGTGCCGCAGCCTCGCCCTCCATTTCGGCAGGCCGCGTCAGGCCATGGTAGATGGGATCTGTCTGCCCACGGGCGATGGCGGCCGCGACGATGGCGTCTATGGCGATGCCGTTCTCGGCGTGCATCATGATGAGGGCGCCGTTGCCACTGGCGCGGTCCATAGCGCGCAGTATGTCCTTGTCGGTGGAATAGAAGACACCGGGATAGGCCATGAAGAGCTTGAAGCTCGTGACGCCCTGCGCCACGAGCTCGTCCATCTCCTTCAACGAAGCCTCGGTGACGTCCGAGATGATCGCGTGGAAGGAGTAGTCGACCGCGCATGCACCGTCGGCCTTTGCCTGCCAGGTGTCCATTCCGGCGAGCAAGGACTCATTCTTGGTCTGGATCGCGAAGTCGATGATCATCGTGGTGCCGCCCCACGCCGCCGCCCGCGTCCCGGTCTCGAAGGTGTCCGCCGACGTGGTTCCCCCGAAGGGCATGTCCATATGGGTGTGGGCGTCAATGCCGCCGGGCACCACGTACCTTCCGGTCGCGTCGAATACGATATCGGCGCCTTGCTTCCAGGTTTCGGAGAGACCGGAAAACCCCGCGGCCAGTGCTGCAACCTTCTCGTCTTGGACGAGTATGTCCATCGGCGAGGCGCCGTCGGCCGTGACGAGGGTGCCGCCCGTGATGACTGTGCGCATCGTCATGCCTCGCAGAGCTTGTCGTAGGTCTCCGGGCGGCGATCGCGGTAAAAGGCCCAGATACGCCGGACCTCGTCGATCAAGCCGAGGTCGAGATCACGGACGACGACGGCGTCGTCGACGTCGGAGGCCACCTCGCCGACGAATTGGCCGCGAGGATCGACGAAGTACGACTGCCCGTAGAACTCGTTGGCACCGAGCGGCTCCACGCCGACCCGGTTGATCGTCCCCACGAAGTACTCGTTCGCCACCGCAGCTGACGGCTGCTCCAGCCTCCACAGGTACTCGGACATCCCCCGGCTGGTTGCGGAAGGGTTGAAGACGATCTTCGCTCCCGCGAGCCCGAGGGCGCGCCATCCTTCGGGGAAGTGCCGCTCGTAGCAGATATACACGCCGATCCGACCGACAGCCGTGTCGAACACCGGGTACCCGAGGTTTCCGGGCCGGAAGTAGAACTTCTCCCAGAAGCCGGCAACCTGCGGGATGTGGTTCTTGCGGTGCTTTCCGAGATACCGCCCGTCCGCGTCGATGACGGCAGCGGTGTTGTAGAAGACGCCAGAACTCTCCACTTCGTAGACGGGGACGACGAGCACGGTGCCGTTCTCCCTCGCCACGTCCATGAATTGCCGGATCGTGGGCCCGTCCGGCACGGGCTCGGCCCAGTCGTACCACGCGCCGTCTTGGACCTGGCAAAAATACGGGCCGTTGAACAGTTCCTGCAAGCAGACGACTTTGGCTCCCTCCGCGACCGCCTGTTGAACCGAACGGATCGCGTTCTTGGTCATCAGGTCCTTGTCGCCGGCCCATTGAGCCTGAACCAGGGCTGCGCGCACCACCTCACCCATGACGCCCTCCTTCTCCCCGCGTGGGTCTGGCCACACTCGCGCCACGCGGAATCGTTGTCAACGAGCCGTTGCGTCACCTTCCGTCGTAGCTTGCGCGGCTCAGGTGTTCTGCGGGAAACCGAGGTTGATCCCGCCGTGGCTCGGGTCCAGCCACCGACTGGTCACCACCTTGCCTCGCGTGAAGAAATGGACACCTTCGGTCCCGTGCGCGTGACTGTCTCCGAACAGCGAGGCCCTCCAGCCGCCGAAGGAGTAGTAGGAGACCGGCACGGGGATGGGCACGTTGATGCCGACCATGCCGACGTCGACCTCGTGCTGGAAGCGGCGCGCAGCACCTCCGTCGTTGGTGAAGATGGCGGTGCCGTTCCCGTAGGGATTGGAGTTGACGAGCTCGAGCGCGGCCTCGTAGGTCTGTACGCGCACGATGGAGAGCAGCGGTCCGAAGATCTCGTCCTTGTAGAGCGACATCTCGGGAGTCACCTTGTCGAACATGCTCGGGCCCAGGAAGAACCCGTGCGCGTCGCCGTCCGGGATGGTCTCACGGCCGTCGACGACCAGCTCGGCGCCCTCGGCGACACCCGCATCCAGGTACGAGGCCACTTTGTCCCGGTGAGCCCTGGTCACAAGCGGCCCCATGTCGGTGCCGCGCCTGCCGTCGCCGATGCGAAGGCTCTTCATGCGCTCGCGGATCTTCAAGATGAGCGGTTCGGCGACGGGCTCGACCGCGACGAGCACGGAGATGGCCATGCAGCGCTCGCCGGCGGACCCGAATCCGGCGTTCACTGCCGAGTCGGCCGCGAGGTCCAGGTCCGCGTCGGGGAGCACGACCATGTGGTTCTTGGCACCGCCGAGCGCCTGCACCCGCTTTCCATGCCGAGTGCCGCCCTCGTAGACATAGCGGGCAACCGGCGTCGAGCCTACGAACGAGACGGCCTTTACGTCCGGGTGCTCTAAGAGGCGGTCGACTGCCACCTTGTCCCCGTGGACGACATTGAAGACCCCCGCCGGCAGCCCGGCCTCTGCCCACAGCTCTGCCCAGAAGATCGAAGCCGAGGGGTCCTTCTCGCTCGGCTTCAACACGACCGTGTTGCCGCAGGCGATTGCGATCGGGAAGAACCAGAGCGGGACCATCGCAGGGAAGTTGAACGGGCTGATGATCGCCACGGGGCCGAGTGGCTGGCGGATCGAGTACACATCCAGGTTGGTCGAGGCGTTCTCGGAGTAGCTGCCTTTCAAGAGCTGCGGGATGCCGCAGGCGAACTCGATGACCTCGAGGCCACGGTTCACCTCGCCGAGGGCGTCGTCGAGCACCTTGCCGTGCTCGGAGGTGACGATCTCGGCCAGCTCACGGGCGCGCTCGTTCGCAAGCTGCCTGAAGGCGAACAGCAGCTTCGAGCGTTGGGAAAGTGACGCGTGGCGCCAGGTCGAATAGGCGCTCGACGCGGCCGCGACCGCACGGTCGACATCGTCCGGGGACGCGAATACGACTTGTTTGGTGAGCTTGCCCGTCGCGGGGTCATAGACGTCGCCGACGCGCTCCCGGCTGCCGTCGTCGGCCTTGCCGTCGATCCAGTGGGGGATGACGGGCAGGACCTGTGCAACATCGCTTGTCATGGACAAGTCTCCTTCGCAATGCGACCGGCGTCGTTGCCGGCAAGGTGGTAGGGACGCTTTGTCTCTGTGCTCCGCGCCGCTCGCTATCCGACGACGGCGCGGTCGGTGATCTCGAGAGCCCGGTCCAGGACCTCGAAGCCTTCGGCGAGCTCCTCTTCTGTGATCGGTAGCGGAGGGTTGGTCATTACCTGGTTCCAGTGGAGATTCACGAACACGCCGTTGTCGAGCAGGAAACGGTAAAGCTCAGCCATCTCGGGGCTCGTCGCGTTGAACGGCGCCATCGGCTCGCGCGTGGCCCGGTTGCGTACCAGCTCGAGGACACCGAACAGCCCGATGTTCCGGTGCGCACCGACCGAAGGGTGGCGGGCGGCGAGATCGGCGTGGTGGCGGGCCATGACCTCGCCCATCTTGGCCGCGTGCTCGATGAGACCGTCCTCCTCAAAGACCCGGATCGTCGCGAGGGCCGCCGCGAGACAGACGGCATGGGAGTTGTGGGTGAGTCCTCCGGCGAACACGTGGTCCTCGAAGTACGCCGCGACCTTGGGCCGCATTCCGACGACCCCGAGCGGCAGGTAGCTCGAGGTGATCCCCTTCGCGCACGTGATGAGGTCAGGTACCACGCCCCAGTGATCGACAGCGAACCATGCCCCCGTGCGCCCGAAGCCGCTCATGACCTCGTCGGCGATCATCAAGATCCCGTAGCGGTCGAGAAGCTCGCGGACACCTTGCAGGTAACCGTCGGGTGGTATGAGGATCCCGTTTGTCCCGGTCACCGGCTCCAGGATGAAAGCCGCGATGGTCTCGGGCCCCTCGAGCTCGATCGTCTCGCGCAGCTGCGCGAGGGCCTCGTCGGCCGAGCTCACCGGGCGCTCGATCCCGTGGTAGAAGTCGAGGACGTGGACGACCCCGGGGATCCCCGGCTCGTTCGGCCAGCGCCGCGGGTCACCTGTGAGCGTTATCGTCCCTGAGGTCGCGCCGTGGTAGGAGCGGTAGCGGGCGAGGATCTTGTTTCGCCCTGTGACGGCTCTCACGATTCTGATCGCGTGCTCGTTGGCCTCGGCGCCCCCGAGGGTGAAAAAGGACTTCTCGATGTCGCCGGGGAACAGCTCTGCGAGCTTGCGACCGAGCAGGGCACGGGGCTCGGTGGCGGTGACGGCGGAGTTCGCGTAGGCGAGCTGTTCGGCCTGGCGGGTGATCGCCTCGACGACGCGACGATCCCCGTGGCCGATGTTCACGCACATCAGTTGGCTGTTGAAGTCCAAATAACGCTTGCCGGCGGCGTCGTAGAAGTAAACGCCTTTCGCGCGGACCACCGGTATGGGCGAGACCTTCGACTGCGCTGCCCAGTCGTAGATGGTAAAGCGCTTCGACCACTCGATGATCTCCTCGGCGGACAGTCGCTCCGGCTCGGCTTCGACGCTCATCTCGACCTCCCGTTTTTCCACGTTAGCGACTACATGCCAAACGTACCGATCGTGCGGAACCATTTGCCAAGTCGTCGACCATCTTGCCCTTTACGTGCTCCTCGTGCAGCGGCGCTCGGTACCGGGTCGATGCCATCGGAACCGACGACCGGGTCACAAGACCCGTGCGCGAGTGTCCCGCAGAGTTGACCAGCCCAGGACAGAGCGCGGTGATGGCGCCGAGGATCTCGAAGACCCCAACTGATGTGAGTCTGCCGGTCTCCGTCGCTCCGATCACGTGTCTCCCAGGGGAGGGACATTCGGCCCTAACGGCCCGGCGAGCCCCAACGCACAATGAGTGGTGACGGTCGGTGACGTCAGATCGGAAGACCAACGGCACCCGGAGGAGGAGTTCACATGAACATCCTCGATGGCCACGGTTCGCAACCGGAGCAGGCGGACTGAAGTGCCCGGCCCGGAGATGCGGAAGACACCTGGCTCAGAGCCCGCCTCCTCTGAACACGGCCTGGCGGAAATTCCGGAAGCCCTAGGTGGTCCGCTCGACGACGCGGGGGCGGTTTCTTCGCTACAAGCAACCAGAACACGGAGGGGAGGCTCACGTTGAACTCAAACCAGACCTCGCTGAACGAGGTGCTGGCCGGGTACGACCGTGAAGTGGAGGTTGCGCTGCACGAGGCGCTCGAGTCCACCACCGGTGTCGGCCGGGTCCGGATCCTGCACAACAGCTTGCAACGCTCCATCTCAGTGCATGACGCGGTGCTCGAGTCAGCGCTGTGCCCACTGCTTGTGGATCTTCCCGGCGGCAGCGCGGTCGCCGACCGGCTCCGACACGGCTGCCAGGAACGTGCCGACCTGCTGAGTCGCTTCCAGGCGGTCACACGCAATGTCGCAGCGCACGACGTGTATCCGGTCTCCGGAGAAGAGATCGAGCACATCCTCGAAGGCCTCGAGCGCAGCTTCGGTGACCACGTTCACTACGAGTCCACCGAGGTGGGTGATTTGTTGGAGGTGGCGGCGGGAAGCGTCGATCCGGACGTGGTCGCGGCGAGAATGGCTATCGAAGCGGAGCGGTCTCCCACCCGAGTCCACGCGGCGACCGTGAAGCACCCGAGATCCGTGCTCCTGAGAAAGCTCTACCGCAAGAAGGACAGGTGGTACGACTGGGTCGACACCCACTGGGGATGGTCGGATCCTGAGGCCACACCGAGGTCGCCGAGAGCGGAGCAGGTAGATCTGCTGAAGCACCAAGCGAACGCATCGCCGCCGTCGATTCGTGACCTCCTCTCGGGCTACGACGCCACGGTGGAGGCGATCATCGCGGAGTCAACTTCAGCCGGGACCGGTCGGGCCTGGGCAGAAGTCACCCATCGGATGAACGCAGCGATCACGATCCATGATTCGGTCCTCGGGGGCGTCTTGTGTCCCCTGTTGGAGGCCGTGCAGGGGGGCGCTCCATTGGCTGCCCGGATACGGGAAGGGTGCCGCCACCGGGCCGAGCTTCAGCAAGCCTGGAACGACCTGACCAAGAAGGTACCGGCAGAGAACCTTCGTCAGCTGAAGCCTCCCGAGGCGGAGAGGATCATCGCATCGCTCATCGAGAGCTTTTGGTCTCACGAGACAGAGGAGTCCCTCGACGTGACTGCCCTGCTCGAAGCTCTTCCGGACAGGGCCTACCGCACCAAGACCTCACCCTTCGCTGATGTCATGTGGCCCTGGTACAGCCAGGGCCCAGGTGCCTTGGCCCTTCACATGGCCCTGTGGGCCGAGAGTGCTCCCACTCGTGTCCATCCCGTGATGGTGAGACATCCCGCCAGCCGCACACTCAGATCCTTCTACCACTGCGTAGACCACTTCAGGGACTATTGGGGCGACGCGGCTGTTGAGCGCTGGTTCTTTCCGGAGCTCCCCGCACAGCCGTTCTCGAAGAAGAGGCCCGAGTGAGCACTCCGCGATTCCCCCGGCCGCATCGGAAGTGAGTGCCGGAGTCCGTGCCAGCCTGGCCCTCCGAACGACGGCGCTCCGGTCTGGGGCCTGTGACTCCCTCTGCTCTCAGAATCCCATCCACAGCGTTCCGACGCCTGCCGACCCGCGCCGCGCGATGTTCCGACACGACGTTGAACGACGCCGAACTGCGTCAGAGTTCCTCCGAGCGCGCTGGATAGTCGGATTCAGCTTTTGGAGGGCGATTGGAGGCGTTGGCCCGCCCGACACCTAGTGGCGCTTGACAGACACTTTAACGTCGTATAAATATTACGATCGATGATAAGGTTAGGCGCGACAACCGACTGGCGCGAAGCCCGCCGACGTTCGGCACGGGACGCGATCGTCGAGGTCGCCTGGGCGATAGTCGCCGAACAGGGGCTGGCCGGTCTCTCGCTCCGGGACCTGGCGTGGCGAGCCGGGATCACGACGCCAACCGTGTACGCCTACTTCGACTCGAAGAACGCCATCTACGACGCCATGTTCAGCCAGGCGGCCGCGCAGTTCGCCGAGAGAATGGCGGAGCCCTACCAGTGCGACGACCCTCGTGAGCTGCTCGTAGCGATTGTGCAGCGATTTTTCGAGTTCTGCACCGATGATCCGGCGCGCTACCAACTGTTGTTCCAACGCACACTCCCCGGCTTCGAACCCTCACCCGAGTCGTATGCGCCGGCAGTGCGTGCCCTCGCTCACGCCCGCGAACTGCTGGCCCTCAACGGCATTACCGAGGCGCGCCATCTCGACTTGTGGACAGCCCTGGTGACCGGGCTGGTCGACCAGCAAGTCTCGAACGATCCTGGCGGGGATCGATGGACCCGCCTCGTCGACGAGTCCATCGCGATGTTCCTCGCGTACTGCAAGCCGACTCGGGTGCCGCGCAGGCCCGCGTCCCGTCCGCGTCGGAACAAAGGAGCCGAATCGTGACCACGACGACCATCGACGTGGCCGCCATCGAACCGTTGACGCACGACGAGTGCATGCACCGTCAGGAGCACGAACTGGAACGCACTCTCGCCTTGCTCCGGTCGCTCGACGACGCCGCGTGGTCCTCCCCGACCGACTGCCCCGCGTGGGACGTGCGCGCGATGTACCAGCACGTACTGGGCGCGTGCGAAGCGGGTGCGTCCACGCGGGAGAACATCCACCAACTGATTCAGGCCCGGGCCTATCGCAAGAAGAACGGTGGGCCACTCGAAGCAGCTCTCTCAGCAGTGCAGGTGCACGACCGTTCCGACCTGAGCCCGGCACAACTCCTGGCGCGGCTCGGGGCGGTCGCGCCCAGGACGGTGCAGGGCCGAACGCGCACACCGGCATTCGTCCGCACGCACGCACGACTGCAAGTCGACGGACCGGTGCACGAGACCTGGAAGCTCGGCTATCTGATTGACACCATCTACCTGCGCGACCTATGGATGCACCGCGTCGATGCGTCCCGCGCCCTCAGTCGGCCACTCGAACTCAGCCCGGACCATGACGGTCGGATAGTCGCCGACGTAGTCGCCGAATGGGCGCGTCGCCACGGCAGGCCCTTCGTGCTCGCGCTCAGCGGTCCTGTCGGCGGTACGTACGTGCATGAGCCGGACCTTCCCGGGACGGAGCGCGTATCGCTGGATGCCGTCGAGTTCTGTCGCACACTCGCGGGCCGCGTACGCACAACTGGCCTGCTCACGACCATCGTCCCCTTCTGATGTCGCTGACGACGACCGCGCGGGGCGACCGCGGAGAGCGGACTGGCAGTCGCCGATCAGGAGCTCCGGCCCAGATCGCCGGGTGCCAGGATCAACGTGGCCACTCGGTGTCAGCTGACGCAGCTGCACCTGCGTGGCTCGCGGCGGCGCCCTCCAGGTGATCGACGGCTCACTCCTGGTCCGGCAGCTTGGTCACCCGGCCGTGTCTGGTCCGGCGCGTTCGATAGTCATCCGCAACAGGACGCGTCGGTCGCGCTCCATGGCTGCGCGGTATTCGTCCCAGTCGGGATGCTCGCCCGAGATCTGCCTGTAGTAGGTGACGAGGCCGCCCATGGCCTCAGGGAGTGACACGATTTCGACGGGGCCGTCGACCTGGACCCAGTCGCCGTAAAAGGCGTCAGTGAACACGAGAAGCGAGGCCCGGGGTTGTCGCCGGAGGTTCTTGGTCTTGTTCGCCGTCTCCCGGGTGGAGACGACGACCGTGTCTCCATCGACCCCTGCCGTGACGAGGGAAAGCTGAGGGCTACCGTCACGGCGAGTGGTCGCCAGCACGGCCCGGTGATGTCGCGTGATGAATTGCAACGCGTCGTAGGGTTCCATGGCGCCGAACGCTAGTGCCCTAGTTCCGGGTCCCGAGCGCCCTTGAACACATCTTGGTGGATGTTGCTGGGCGTGGTGAGGCTCCAGCCGCCTGACCGGCGACTACTCACGAGGTGCCTGACAGTGCTCCGAACCGCCCACGTGCGTGGCCACGAGCTGGGAGATGTGTCACCTCATCGGCCACGAGGATGAGTCCAGCTAGCTGCGTCCGACGACGGCTGCACTTGGGGGAGCGCGACCACGCGAGCCGCAGCCCGTCGAGGGGGCCTCGTGAAGGAGAAGACAAGGTTTATCGCGCTGCTTGTCGTCGCCGTAGTGCTCGGGACCTCCAGCACTGCCATAGCCTCGGTCGGCTCAGCGTCGTCGAGGATCGCCAACCACACCAGCCACGGGCAAGCAGGCGTTCGTCTACTGGGCAAATGACGGTGGAACGACGATCGGACGCGCCAACTTGAGCGGGACAGCGGGCGCTACCGAGAAGTTCATCACCTATACGAACGGCGCCTGCGGCCTCGCGATCTACGCGGGCACATCTACTGGGCCAACGGTGACGACAGCTTCACAACGATCGGGCGCGCCAACTTGAACGGGACGGGCGCCACCGAGAACTTCGTCACCGGTGCGCAGGCCCCATGCGGGGTGGCAGTGGCAGCTGGGTAGCAATGGCGCATACAGTGGCAACGCCGTCGGCGAAGTCACTCGACAACACCCAACGCAGTCATCTCGGATCGACAGCGCCCAGCTCTTCGTGGAGCGAGCAGGTCGAGCTAACCCTCACTTCGTCCTGAGCAAGGCAGAGTCCGCGGATGTTGCTCGAACCTGTCCTTACCGCCCGCGGCTGCCGCAAGGAAATCGCCTACCACCAGCCTGGATCGTTCTTCCGGGCGCGCTGAGCGCCGCCCAGGAAGGCTCCGGATGGTCCGAGCGGGACCGTGGACGATGGGCGCTAGGCATTCCGGCTCTGCGTCAGAAGAAGCGCAGATCGGGATGGCCGTTGTGCCACAACAAGAGGACGGCCCTGCCTATGACGCTCGCGCCCTTGATCGGGCCCCAGGACCGGCTGTCGCATGAGTCAGATCGGTTGTCACCCATCACGTAGAGCTCGCCTGTCGGGACCTTGAACGGGTGCTGCTCGGGAGCCACCGGCGTACCGAGGGGCTGGGTCACGTAGGGCTCGGAAAGCTTGTGGCCATCGACAAAGACGTTGTTGCCGATCGAATAGAGGCTTTGACCCGGCAGCGCTACCACTCGTTTGACGAGGTCGTTCTCACCGGGGACAACGCACATGGTGTCGGCCGCAGGGCGGGCGAACACGACGATGTCGCCCTCGTGCAGATCGTGCCAACTGAAGAAGGCCTTCTCGACGAGGATTCGATCACCGATTTCCAAAGTGGGCTCCATCGAGCCCGAAGGCACGAAGAAAGCCTCGAAGACAAAGGTGCGAACGCCGAGTGCGACCAGCACGGCCACCACGACGACCACCGTCCACTCTGCCGCGACGCGTCGCCGACTGCGCGCCCGGTTAGTAGCCGGGGACGATCTCGGTTCGTTCTGGCTCGACGCGCTCTCGGGCCTGCTGACACCGTCAGCAGCGTTGGTCACGCGAAATCTCATTGTCGTTGTTCGCCAAGCTCCTCGAAGAGACGCGGATCGATATGGAAGTTGCTGACAAGGCGTCGCCACCAACGACGTAGAGCTGCCCATCCGGAGTCGCCGCGCGGCGTGCTGACCCGCCACCTATGTCCCAGACGACCTCGAGGTGGAGACCTCGGAGGGTCGGCAAGGCCTGCTTCAGCGCCTCACCGAGGACTCCGCTGCAGTGCAGCAGCTCCCCAGGGGCGAAGATGTCCGGTGGACCGTAGTAGCTTTCGCCAGTCTTGGCAGGACGTCCGATGAGAACCTCCGCACTCGCAACATAGTGAAGAGGCAATGCGATCGCGTCGACGCATCCTGGGGCTCCGCCGGCACAGGGCCCTGCGATCATGCGCGGGACGGGCTTGTCATCCGTCGTCGCCGCATCTGGCCTGACGGCCAAGATCGAACCTACCTGGCTCGGAGAGGACGGCACTTCCTCGACTCCGATCCTGTAGTGATGCAACTTGAAGAAGGACTCCAACTGCCCAGCCGCGTCGTTGTGGCTCGAGATCGACGCGACCACCTCGTTGCTGGAGTCGGCGCTGGCCGGCGTCGACGAGCTCAGGAGCACGAGTGGGACTCCAACCAGGCTCGCACCGGCCAACAATGCCGCCAATGTCGCGGCGAGACGCCGGCTCGCCCTCACGACTAGCTGTTGGCGCGCAGCTCCCCTCAGATAGCTCCACGCAACCGAGACGCCAGAGATGCCGTCGCGCATGAGCAACCCGCCAAGTTCGATTGCTTCGTCACCGTGGCGGTCCCGCCACGCTGACGGATAACACCGGACGGCGGCTTCGACCAGCCGGTTCTGTGAGGGGCTCGCCATCAGATTCCGCCTAGTGCGAGCCGCAGTCTGCCCACGGCGCTGACACGCTCTGCCGAGTCGAGGTGGTCACGCAGCGCCAGCGCACCTGCGGAGGTGATTCGATACGGGTGTCGCCGGTCGTCAGCGGGAAGCGCTTCGATGAGCCCGAGGCTCTCAAGGCGGTCGAGCGCCCCGTAAAGGGTTCCTGGACCTAGCTGCGATCCCGCGAACTCCTTGATGTCCAGGATCAGTGCGTAACCGTGCTTCGGGCCGTCGGCAAGGCTCGTGAGGATCAGGACCGACGCCTCGCCGGCGCGGCGCAGGACTTCACGTCCAGATTCGCGTCCGCTGACCACCATGTCGATCTCCTAGTACGTCGAGCAATATATCGGTCGACGTAATAGTAGCGGTCTCGAACACGTAGGTCAATGGGCCATGCAGCGCGCGTACCGTCAGCCGACTGCCGCTGTGTCGGGGGCACCCGGACGGACAAGAAGCAAACACTCCTCCTCATCGCCCGCGGTGAACCGAGCCACCCAATCGGCCGACTGGCTGTGGCCTCGATCAGGCGAGCCGCGGCCAGACACTCAGCCGCCACGTCCCCGAAGAATCTCGGCAGCTGGTCGTTCGCAGTCGACTTTCACCGCGACGAGCAAGCGAGGTCGGCGAGGCGGAAGCCGCCCAGTATCTAGCATGACCTCGGTGGTCGCGCGGTCTGAGTCGTCCTCGTCCCGGAAGCAGGACTTGCGGTACGAAGAGAGCTCCGGTGGCCAAGCCGCCCCTTCACCGGTCGTGCCGCAACGCGGCCTCTCCTCGCTGCGGCCGTTCCACCACAGAAACTTCTTCCTGTTATGGGCGGGCGGCATGGTCTCGGTCATCGGCTCCTGGATGCAGACGGTCGCCGTCGGGGTACTGATCGTCGCTCGAACCGGAAGCGCCACCTGGGCAGTAGTGATCGCAGCGGGAGGGTTCCTCCCAATAGGGCTGCTCTCACCGGTCGGAGGCGCACTAGCCGACCGAATACCCCGGCGCGCAGCTCTTGTGGCTGGCAACCTCCTGGCCGGTGCCGTCGCCCTCGCCATCGCCATCCTCGTCGCGGCCGGGCGGGACAGCCCTGGGATCCTGACCTTGCTCGTCACGGTCCAGGGATCCGTCAGCGCGATGGTCGGGCCTTTTCAACAGGCCATCCTCCCCGACCTGGTGCCGCCGTCGGAGTTCCTCGCCGCAGTTTCGCTCAACTCGGCACAGTTCAATCTCGGGCGCATCGTCGGCCCGGCTCTCGCGGGCGTGACGATCGTGGCCTTCGGCTACCCGGTTGCCTTCGTCGCCAACGCGGTGTCCTTCCTCGCGGTCGTCGTGGCCCTCTTCTTCATCCGCTTGTCCCCGCCGCCCGGACGCGACGACCAGGTCGGGCTGCTCGTCTCGCTTCGCCGCGGCGCCCGAGCAGCGCGCGCCGAGCCGGGCTGTCGTAACGCGATAGCCATGATCGCGATTGTGGGGCTCTCGGCCTCTCCCTTCATCGCCCTCGTACCGGTGATGGCGCATCGGCTGACCCACACCGGAGCGCGTGGGATCGCGTCCGCGACCGGCTTGCTCACGACCGCCCAGGGCATCGGCGCCGTCGCGGGGGCCCTCGCCATCGCTCCCCTCGCGGCTCGCTTCGGGAGGGGCAGGGTGCTCACGGGAAGCCTCGCCGTGCTCCCGCCCGTGCTCTTCGTGTACGGCTTAGCCCCGTCGCTCGCGTTCGCTCTGACCGCACTGTTCGTCGTCGGACTCGTTTACATGGGCGTGCTGTCCGGCCTGTCCACCGTCGTGCAGCTCCGGGCACCGGTCGAACTCCGCGGGCGCGTGCTCAGCCTCTACCAGGTCGCGCTCGGCGTTTCGTATCCGATAGGCTCGCTCGTTCAGGGACCGCTCGCAGACTCTTTCGGCTTGGCCTGGACGACTGCCGGCGCCAGCGTTCTCCTGGCGATCGTGCTCGTCACGATGCGCCTGGTACGACCCGGTGTTTTCCGGGTGCTCGCGGCCCCGACGCCGACAGAGGCTCAACCGGCTACGGCCCCTCCCTGATCTGCGCGGACGGTCCCGGCAGTCCTTGGGCTCGTCACAAACGGGCCACGACCACCCGAGGCCAACACTTGCTGGGGCAAGGGACCGGACGCCGCCCCCGCTTCCAGCCGTCAACGGCTTCCGCGACGAGTCGTCGAGTGCCCGGTCGAGTGTTCGTACTGCGCTTCTACCGTTTGCGAGCACGAGCGACAGATGCGACAAGCGCGCCCGTCAACGTGACGAGGTCCGCTGGAGCGAGCTCAAGTTCGAGGCCCCGCCGGCCACCGCTGACGAACACCGTCGGCCATTGCGAAGCGCTCTCGTCGACAACTGTCAGAAGGCGACGCCTCTGGCCGAGCGGGCTGATCCCCCCGATCACGTACCCGGTCGCACGCTCCGCCTCCGCCGGCTCGGCCATCGTCACCTTCTTCACTCCGATGGCGTCGGCCATGGCCTTGAGGTCCAGCTCGGTGGAGACCGGTATCACCGCGACGGCCAGACGGCCGGGGGCGGCGGCAACGAGGGTCTTGAACACCCGGTTCGGTTCTGTCCCGACCGCCTCCACCGCTTCCCGGCCATAGGAGGCCGCCGAGTCATGGGTGTACTCGTGCAAGCGGTAAGCGATACCGCGACGAACCAGGACATCGACAGCAGGAGTCGCGACGGCCATCACTACATCCTGACGGTTCGGCTACTCGTTGGAGAACCATCGGACTGGATCGCCCAAGTCGCGGAAGAGGGAGGTTCGGGCTTCCGCTTTGACCGACCACAGAGACTGTGCATGCGACCGCCCGCCGATGACTGACGAACCCTGAAGCGCGACGGACCCGCGCCCGATCATCTAGTCCCCCGCCGTTGTCGCTCGACGATCCGGAAGCGCCTTCGCAGCTCATGTGTTTCGACTGGTCCCGGACGGGCTTGTCCAGGGTCGCACCCGCGGTTAGCGACGATCACATTCCGCGACCGTCAATACAATGGCCGAGGAATGAAAACATCCAATGCGGCGCTCCTGACGACTTCCTATGCGGTTGTCTTGACCACGGTGAAGTCTCCCGAAGACGCCCGCCAGATCGCCGAGAAGCTCTTGAGCGAACGGTTGGCCGCCTGTGTCCAGATGTTGCCGATCGACAGTCTCTACACCTGGAAGGGAGAGGTGGCCGCGGACAGCGAGGTGCTGTTGCTGGTCAAGACTCGCAAAGAGCTGTACCCGGAGCTCGAGAAGGCCATCGTCGCGGTCCATAAGTATGAGACCCCGGAGATCCTGCTGCTGCCCGTGGCCGGCGGCCTGCCGGCTTACCTCAATTGGATACAGGAAGTAACCCGAGCCAACGAGCGGGACTCGTGAGCTCTGAGCGTAGGACCTAGCCGGGCGACAGACCGCTAGGTGGACTCTGTGAAGTGCTCGATTATCATGCGGCTGCCCGACCCGGCGTGGTTCAGGCCTTCGCCCACAGCCCAGCATTCCTTCGCTGACGGACAGGCCACGCCGGTGAGCATTTCAAAGCCGTACAAGGGACTGGGGCTCGTTTCCGTCGACCAGCTCGAACCGTTCCACCCCTCGGTGAGCACGAGCGCCTCGTCCTCCCCCGCGCCGCGCGAGCCGACCGCCTGGCACGCGGTCACAGCTGCGCAGGCGATCGCCTTGAGCTCGGGGTAGTCGCCAGCTCCTCCTGGCGGGCTGTGGACGAGAGTGAACGAGCTCCCGTTCCAACGCTCGACGAGGGGATGGATCGCAATGAGGCCCAAGCCCTTGGTGACGGTCTGGCCGACGGACCAGCAGGCGGTGGGAGAACTCCCCGGCAAACAGTCGACGCCCGCCAGGGAACCGCCTCCCGGGAGCTCGCCGGAGACTGTGACCCGGGACCAGCCACGACCGTTCCACCGCTCGGCCAAGGCCTGGCCGGCACCGTGTTCCGGCGTGGCGTAGCCAACCAGCAAGCAGTCCTCCTCGGTCGCGCACGCGACCCCGCTCGCTTGCACGAACGACGCCGAAAGCGACGCTGCCCTCACGTAGCGCCAGGAACCGCCTAAGAGCCGGAACGTGATGACACTGCCGAGGTTGCTCGTAGATCCCACGGCCCAGCACTCGCCGTCGGCGGGTTCGCACGTGACCGCGGACAACTCCCCCTGCGGCGACGGCGTATCAACGACCGTCCAGCCTGCGCGGGACCCATAGTGCTCGAGGAGGTTCCCCGGGTGCGCGCCGCTACGCATGCCCACCGCCCAGCAGTCCGTGACCGACAGGCAGCTGACCCCGGAAAGCTCGTCCAGCGTGCCCGGCTGTGCGGGAGCCGCGGGCACGGGAGTCCAGTCACCGTCGACGTAATGCTCGACGAGGCCGGAGCCTGCGTTGGACGACGACGACTTGAAGCGGTCACCGACGGCCCAGCAGTCTGCGGCCGTAACGCAGGTCACCGCGACAAGTGAAGTGATCGGCGCGCCGGGCACATTGGGTGTGATGGCCGACCAGGCCCGCCCGGCCCCCGGGCGCGCAGAACCTGCGCCGGCTGACCCGGGGACCAGGAGTCCCCAGCCGAGAAGGCCGACGGTGATCAGCACTAGGACGCGAAGACGGGACGCTGTGTGCATTCTCCAAACATAACGGCATGAATGTTCCGGCCATCATGAGCGATCTGGCACCGGTGCTCCACCGTCTGCGGGCGCAGTCGGCAAGGGTGCTCGATCGAGGGTCACCGCTTCCTCGAGTTAGTCGTCGACATCCTCGAATAGGACGAAGGGCGCCCGGTTTGTCGCCCGACGCACTATCTCCTCCTCCAGGTACTCGGATGCCTCGAGGAGCTCCAAGAGCAGGTCGGGTTCCAGTGTGAGCGCCCGAAAGGTCGTGCCCACCGTCACGCGGTGACTCGGTCGGGATTCGACGACCACCGTATCGCCAACCTGGATCTTCCCGGCGGCCAGCACGCGCAGATAGGCACCAGGGCGTGCACGACGGGTGAACTCCTTGAGCCATTCCTTGCGGTTCATCCACACAGCGAAAGTGGCGCAAGGGACGCGGGGTCCCGTGACCTGCACGGTGGCGCGATCACCGATGCGCCATGTCTCGCCGATGCGCGCCCCGGTGACCTCGAGGTCGGCCGTGGTGAGGTTCTCGCCGAAAACGCCCGACCGGAGCGGTTCGCCAATCTCGGCCTGCCACCAATCCAGGTCCTCCCGGGCATAGGCATAAAGGGCCTGGCGATCGCCACCGTGGTTCTTGGTGTCGCAGATCACGTCGCCGGCAAGTCCGCTGGCCCCCGATCCCTTGGGTCCGGGGGCCGATACAATGACCGGCCCCGACGTAGGCACCTTGTCGATGCCGGTGGAACCCGACTTCGCTCCTACCGCTCGCAGCACTCCTACGTTCACTGATTCGACAAGAGCCACTTTCCCATGGTACGGCCGCCTGCCTGCCCGGGCTGCGTCTCAGGAGCAATCCGCCCCGACGCCGCGAGACGCAGGCGGATCCACGGGAGCGCTCTCCGGCACATCAACGGCCCGCTTGACGACGCCAACTCCAGGAACTGTCGGGGAACCGCCACGACCTGGGTTCAACCTGTGTTGCGCAGTCCGGCGGCGATCGCGTTGACCGTGATGAGGAGCGCGCGTCGCAGGTCCGGCTCCTCGGAGCCGGACCTGTGCCTGCCCAGCAGTTCGACCTGGAGGTGGTGGACCGGCCGAAGATAGTCGGCACGCACCGCGAGGGTCCGCCTCAGGAGCGGCCTCGCCTCGATCGGGCTGGATTCGCCTGTCAGATTGAGGACCTCGGCGACCGAACGGGTGTGCTCCTCGGCGATCTCCTCGTAGATCGCATGCAGTCCCGGCTCGACGAGCGACTTCACGTACAACCAGGCGATATCCATGTCAGTCTTCGCAAGGGTCATCTCGACGTTGCCCACGAAGGTCCTGAAGAACGGCCACTTCTCGTACATCTCGCCGAGGATCCGGCCCGCGCCACGATCGCGCGCGGCCGAGAGCCCCGATCCGACGCCGTACCACCCCGGGATGATCTGGCGTGATTGAGTCCAGCCGAACACCCAGGGGATCGCCCTGAGCGCCGCCAGGTCCGATCCGGATTCAGGGCGATATGCCGGGCGCGAGCCGAGGTTCAAGTCACTGAGCTCGGCGACCGGTGTCGAAGACATGAAGTACTGGGCCAAGCCGGCGTTCCCGAGCAGCCCGCGATAGGCCACCTCGGCGACCGAGGAAACCGCTTCCATCACCTCGTGCCAGCGATCCGATGTCGTCTCGGAACCAAGCGTCGAGCTGTGGAGGAGACTCGACTCGATCACTGCGGCAAGGCTCGCCTCGAGATTCTCCCGGGCGAGCTCCGCGAGGTTGTACTTGTCGGAGATGACCTCGCCTTGCTCGGTGACCTTCAAGAACGCGTCCACAGTTCGCTCGGGCTGAGCAAGGATCGCCTCGGCTGACGGCCCGCCGCCTCGACCGACCGTCCCTCCACGACCGTGGAACAAGCGGAGTGAGACGCCGTGCGCCTTTGCGACGTCGCGCAGCACGCCCTGCGCCTTGTAGATCTCCCATTGGGAGGTCGTGATGCCGGCGTCCTTGTTCGAGTCGGAGTAACCGACCATTACCTCTTGGACGTCTCCGCGTGCCGCGACGACGGCCCGGTAGCTCGGGTTCGTGAGGAGCTCGTCAAGCAGAGCGCCCGAACCGCGGAGTTCCGCCACCCGCTCGAAGAGTGGGACGATGCCTATCCTGGCCCAGCGACAACGCCAGTCGATGAGCCCGGCCTCACGCGCGAGGATGACGGTGGCCAGGACGTCGTCGACCCCTTCGGTCATCGATATGACGTAGCTCTCGATCACGCCGTCACCGAAACGGTCGAGCGCGGCGGCCACCGACTCGAAAGTCGCGTAGGTCGTGGCGGCGCGTGGCGAAAGAACGAAACGCGACACTCCGAGAGGCCGTGCGCTGCTCAACTCGGCCCAGAGCACCGCGCTCCGTCCGGAGCGGTCCAGATCCCCGTACGGCCTTTCGAGCTCTCCGAGCTGATCGAAGAGCTCGCCGAGCATCTTGTGGTGAGCCTCGGCGTTCTCCCGGACGTCGAGGGTTGCCACGTGGAACCCGAAGGTCCTGACGAGACGACCGATGCGGCGAAGCAGCCCCTCGGCGATGGCCTCGCCGCGGTTGGCCGCGAGCGAGTCGCGCAAGAGCCGGATCTCGTCGATGAGTCCCTCCACGTTCGCGTAGTCCTCGCCCGGCACGTGCGCGGTGTCCGCTGCCAGCCGTGCTCTGGTGTTGACGAGACGCTGGCGGACGTAGGAGCACTTCAGCCGATATGGCTCCTCCGCGTCGAGGCCTTTGTAGCGGTCGTAGACGTCGGGAAACGAGACGCGGTCCGCCTCCAAGCTCGCCGACAGCGCGTCCGAGATGTCGACTATCGCCGTCGAGTTCGAGAGCGCCCGCGTCAGTTGGTCGACGAGCCCGATGAGCTTGCGGAACCCGAGCTCGTGCTGAATCAGCAGCACGTCGGTCGTGACGGCAGGGGTCACCGAAGGGTTGCCGTCTCGATCACCGCCGACCCAGGAGCCGAAGCGGAGGTTGGAAGTCGAGAACCCGAGTACTACGCCGTGCCGCTCGAGCTCGTCGTCGAGATCCTCCAAGAGCGTGGGCACGGCGCTGTCGTAGAGCTGGGACAGGTAATAGAGAATGTTCTGGGCCTCGTCCTCGGGACGCAGACGACCGACTCGAATCTCGCTCGTCTGCCACAACAGCAGGATCGTCTCGCGAAGCCGGGTGATGAGTCGTCTTTCCTCGGCGGGCGTCGGGTCGGATCCGAGCGCTTGCACGATGTGGGCCACGTCGAGGAGCTTCGACAGCACCGAACGACGAGCTGACTCGGTCGGGTGCGCCGTGAACACTGGACGGAACTCGAGGCGTGCAAGGGTCGCCGCGACGTTCTCGGCACCGATGCGGTGCTCCGCTATTCGGTCAAGGGTGTCCCGCAGAAAGGTCCGCTCCGCTCGCCGGGCCTGGCCGAGTTCTGCGGAGCGGTGGACTTGCTCGGTGACGTTGGCGAGTTGGAAGTAGGCAGCGAACGCCCGCGCGAGGAGCAGGGCGGTGCTCGTCGGAATGTTCGGGAGCTGCTCGGCGAGCCCGCCGCCGCCCGCCTGTTCACCCTCTGCCCACTCGAGCTTGGCCACGCCTCGTATCTGCCCGACCAGGTCAAGGAACTCCTGACCTTCGACGCGGGCGAGCTCCTCGCCGAGGAGGGAGGCGACGAGACGGATATCTCTGCGCAGTGCGGCGTGGCGTTCCTCGGTCGGGACGGCGTCATAGGAGGTGATGGGATCGCGCACGTAGCTGCGGACTTCGGGTGGCTCACCCCTCCCTTGCGGCACGGACGGATCGTACAGACTGCGGCGAACGGGTTCTTCCCGACATCGGTGCCCGGCCCGGCCCGACCGGACCAGGACTCCGCCATTCCGCCAGGCGTTGGGGGGCTCAGCCTCCGACCGGATCCTGGGCGGCTGCGACAGCCACGACTTTCGCTGACGTAATCCGAACGAGATCGGCGGGTTCGACGGAGAAGACGGCTTTCGGCGTGCCGGCCGCCGCCCACACGACAGCGTGATCGAGCAGGTGCTCATCGAGATAAGTGGCCACGGGTCGGATGTGGCCCACGGGCGGGACGCCGCCGATCGCGTACCCTGTGCGGTCGCGCACGAACCTGCCGTCGGCCCGCTCCACCTCTCCACCGACGACCTGTGACAGGCGGGACTCGTCAACGCGGTCTGCACCCGAGACCAGGACCAGCAGCACCTCGTCGTCGGCAACGGAGCGGAAGATCAGCGACTTCACTATTTGCGCGACGTCACAGCGCAACGCGGTCGCGGCCTCTGCGGCCGTCCTGGTGCTCTCTGGCATCTCCCTCACGGTGTTCGAGACGCCGAGACGGCCGAGCTCCTCGGCAACCCTGGACGGGCCGCGGCTCAGTTCTTCCATACCGACCTTCTTAGCTCAGGGACACCGAGGTCACCAGCGGCATAGGGCCGCATTCCCCCGCAAGATGATCGCCCGCCGGGCGGACGACGCTTACCAGCACCCATCCGGCCTCGGAGATTGGAGTCGCCAACGGTCCTCACCTCACCGTTGGGCTAGAAAGGGGGTCAGTAGTCCTACGAGCCAAGGAGGCAGCGTGGACGTACGCCAATGGGTCTGCGTCGACGGCAACGAGGCCGCCGCCCGCGTCGCCTACGCCCTTTCGGAAGTGATCGCGATCTACCCGATCACGCCGGCGTCCCCGATGGGCGAGTACGCCGACGACTGGGCGACAGCAGGCAGAGAGAACCTCTGGGGGCAAGTGCCCGACGTCATCGAGATGCAATCCGAAGCCGGCGCGGCGGGCACCCTTCACGGTGCCCTGCAGAAAGGAGCTTTGGCCACCAGTTTCACCGCCTCTCAGGGCCTCTTGTTGATGGTGCCGAACATGTTCAAGATCGCCGGAGAGCTCACTCCGGCGGTCATCCACGTTGCGGCCCGCACCATCGCGACTCATGCCCTGTCGATCTTCGGCGACCACTCCGATGTGATGCACGCTCGCACGACCGGCTGGGCCATGCTGGCAGCCAGCTCCGTCCAAGAGGCCCACGACTTCGCCCTTGTCGCACACGCCGCCACCCTGAAGTCGCGCGTGCCTTTCCTCCACTTCTTCGACGGGTTCCGGACTTCCCACGAGTTGGCGAAAATCGCCTTGCTCTCGGACGAGGACATCGCCGCGCTCGTGGACAACGAGGCCCTCATCGAGTTCCGCCTCCGGGGAATGAACCCGGACACTCCCGACGTGCGTGGCACCGCGCAGAACCCGGACGTGTTCTTCCAAGCTCGCGAGGCTTCCAATCCCTATCACCTCGCTGTCCCCGGCATCGTGCAGGAGACGATGGACTCCCTTGCCGAAAGAACCGGACGTGCCTACCACCTCGTCGAGTATCGGGGCGCGCCCGACGCCGAACGTGTGATCGTGCTCATGGGTTCTGGCGTCGGCGCGGCGCGCGAGGCGGTCGACGCCCTCGTCAACGACGGCGAACGGGTGGGGATGGTGAGCGTCCGGCTCTACAGGCCCTTCCCTTCAACGGAGTTCGTCTCCGCCCTGCCCCCGAGCGTCCGCTCGGTCGCCGTGCTCGACCGGACCAAGGAGCCGGGCGCCGTGGGTGAACCTCTCTACCTCGACGTCCGCGCGGCTGTGGACGAGGCGATGGAAGACACCCAACCGGCGTTCGGCGAGCCGCCGCGGGTCATCGGAGGTCGTTACGGTCTTTCCTCGAAGGAATTCACGCCCGCCATGGCCAAGGCCGTTCTTGACGAGATGAAGGCCGAGCGACCCAAGCGGCACTTCACGGTCGGCATCTTCGACGACGTGACCTCACTCAGCCTTCCCTGGGACCGCGACTTCCGCCCACCGAGGCCCGCCAAGGAGGTGCAGGCCATATTCTTCGGACTCGGGTCTGACGGCACCGTCGGCGCCAACAAGAACAGCGCCAAGATCATCGTCGACGCGACCGACGACTTCGTGCAGGGCTACTTCGTGTACGACTCGAAGAAGTCCGGCGCCATGACCGCCTCCCACCTGCGATTCGGGCCCGAGCCCATCAACTCGACCTACCTCATAAGCGATGCCGACTTCGTCGCCTGTCATCAGTTCGGACTGCTCAACCGCGTCGACATCCTCGAGGCTGCGCGGGACGGCGCGACCTTCCTTCTCAACAGCCCGTACGGATCCTCTCAGGTGTGGGATCAGCTGCCGGGCAAGGTGCAGCGCCAGCTACAGGAAAAGCGCATCCAGTTCTGGATCGTCGACGCCAACAAAGTGGCGGCAGAGGCGCAGCTCGGCAGCCGGATCAACACGGTGATGCAGCCCTGCTTCTTCGCCCTTTCGGGGATCTTGCCCGTCGACGAGGCGGTGGCCGAGATCAAGGCGGCCGTCACCAAGGCGTACGGCAAGCGGGGCCACACGATCGTGGACCGAAATTTCGCCGCCATCGACTCCGCGCTGGCCAACCTGGTCCAGGTGGAGATCCCTGCGGAGGAAGCCCGCTCCGGCTCGATCGGCGTCGCGATCCCTGAATCGGCACCGGAATTCGTCAAGCAAGTGACCTCGATGCTCATGGACGGCAAGGGCGACCTGTTACCTGTGTCCGCCCTCCCGGCGGACGGCCGCTTCCCGTCTGGGACGACCCGCTACGAAAAGCGGGCCATCGCACTGGAGATGCCGATCTGGGACCCGGACATCTGCATCGACTGCGGCAAGTGCACGATCGTCTGCCCGCATGGCGTCATCCGAATGAAGGTCTTCACTCCCGAAGCATTGGCCGGGTCCCCTGAAGGCTTCTTGTCCAAGCCCTTCCGTTCCAAGGATCTCCCCGGTCACGAGATGGCTATCGCGGTTGCCGTTGACGATTGCACAGGCTGCGGTGTCTGCGTCGACGTGTGCCCGGCGAAGTCCAAGACCGAGGCCAAGCACAAGTCCATCAACATGGAGCCAGCGCTCGTTCACCGAGACCGGCTACGGGCTCACTGGGACTTCTTCCTGTCCATCCCCGAGCTGGACCGCTCCCTGCTGCCGCACGACTCGGTGAAGGGCTCCCAGGCCCTCCAGCCACTGTTCGAATTCTCCGGAGCCTGCGACGGCTGTGGGGAGACGCCGTATCTGAAGCTGGCAAGCCAGCTGTTCGGGGACCGCATGCTCGTGGCCAACGCCACCGGCTGCTCGTCCATCTACGGCGGCAACCTGCCCACGACACCGTGGGCGACGAACGCCGAAGGGCGCGGTCCGGCTTGGGGCAACTCCCTGTTCGAGGACAACGCCGAGTTCGGCCTCGGCATCCGGCTCGGTCTCGAGGCGCAGCAGAAGAGGGGTCGTGCCCTACTCGTTTCGCTCGCCGGGGAGGTGGGTCAGGAGCTGGCCACCTCCATCCTCGAAGCAGGACAGGACGACGAGGAGGCTGTGTTCGCCCAGAGGCGGCGCGTCGCCCAGCTCGACGAGGTGCTGGGGCGGCTGGTCGCCTCCCCCGACGATTCCGTGGCCTCGCGCGCTCGCCATCTCATGGCGCTCACCAGTGCGTTCGTCCGCAAGAGCGTGTGGATCATCGGCGGTGACGGCTGGGCCTACGACATCGGCTTCGGTGGGCTGGACCACGTCCTGTCGACCGGGCGCGACGTCAACATCCTCGTGCTCGACACGGAGGTCTACTCGAACACCGGTGGCCAAGCGTCAAAGGCCACGCAGCGGGGCGCGATGGCCAAGTTCGCCGCCGCTGGAAAGGAGTCGGCCAAGAAGGACCTCGGTGCGGTGGCCCGCTCCTACGGCAACGTGTACGTGGCCCAGATCGCGGTGGGGGCCAACGACGTCCAGGCGACCAAGGCTCTGCTCGAGGCCGATGCCTACCCCGGCCCTTCGCTGGTGATCGCCTACTCGACCTGCATCGCCCACGGGATCGACATGGCCAAGTCGATGACGCACCAGAAGGATGCAATCCGGTCCGGCTACTGGCCCTTGTACCGGTTCCATCCGTCGCAAGCCGAGGAGGGGCAACCTTTCCAGCTCGACTCAAAGGCACCGTCGATCCCGCTCGCGGAGTTCGTCGCCACCGAGGCCCGCTATGCCACCTTGGCCCGGACCTACCCCCGCCAAGCGGCTCGCCTGGACGCCTTGGCGCAGGCCGACGTGACCGAGCGGTGGCGGTACTACGAGCAGCTGGCGTCGGAGAAGCGCACCGTTCCACGGGTCGCCTCCGACGTGGAACCGGAGACGGTCCCCGATACCGAGGACGGCAACGACGAGGAGGTCGAGTGATGGCCGGGCCAGACTCAGTGGACCTGAGGACCACGTATCTGGGCCTCCAGTTGTCGTCACCGATAGTCGCATCGGCAGGGCCGCTCACCCGCGACGTCGACGGCGCCAGGGCCCTCGCCGATGCCGGGGTCGGCGCCCTCGTCCTGCCGTCGCTGTTTGAGGAGGAGATCGTCGCTGAGGAGGTTGGGCTGTCGTACGCGCTCGAAGCGGGTAGCGAACGTTTCGCCGAGGCACTCGACTACTTCCCCGCCGTCACCAACTTCACCAGCGCGACGGACCGATACCTCGAGCTGCTGGAGGAGACCAAGAAGGCGGTGCAGGTGCCAGTGATCGCCAGCCTGAACGCCTCGTCCAACGGTGGTTGGGTGCGTTACGCCAGGATCCTCGCCGACGCCGGCGCGGACGCCCTCGAACTGAACGTGTACCGGGTCCCCACCGATCCGAAGCTGACCGCGGCGCAGGTGGAAGAAGCGGATCTGGAGCTCGTGACGCAGGTGTGCGCCAGCGTGTCACTGCCGGTTGCCGTGAAGCTGTCCCCCTACTACTCGGCCATGGCCAGCTTCGCCGCCAGGGTCGTGGCGGCCGGCGCCTCGGGGCTCGTCCTGTTCAACCGCTTCTACCAGCCCGATCTGGACCTGGAAACGATGGACGTCGTCTCGAAGGTGGAGCTGTCCCGGACCTGGGAGATGCGCCTGCCCTTGCGTTGGATCGCCATATTGCGGCCTCAGCTCGGGCAGAGAGTTTCGCTGGCCGCGACCTCCGGGGTCCACACCGGGCCGGACGTCGTCAAGCTTCTCGCTGTCGGTGCCGACGTGGCCATGATGACCTCGGCCATCCTCCACTCGGGCCCGGGCCATGTCAGCGCCGTCACGTCCGAGTTGCGCTCCTGGCTGGCCGAGCACGAGTACACGTCGGTGGCACAGCTCCGCGGCTCGGTCTCTCAGGCGACTTCGGTCGATGCGAGCGCCTTCGAACGGGCCAACTACCTGAAGACCCTGCACTCTTGGACGACACCCGACCAGCGTCCCCTCCCAGGACTGGATTGAGGCAAGCGGCGCGGGGAATCCGCAGTGAGCTCCAAGAAGCAAAGCTCAAGAGGTCCCGGCGACCTGATCGTGCGGCCCCTGTCAGAGCGTGACCTCGACCGGGCCGACCGGATCTTCCGAACTGCGTTCGGCACCTTCCTTCGAGCGCCCGAACCGGAGAAGTTCTTCGGCGACGTCGACTTCGTGCGGACACGCTGGCGGGCTGACCCGGGGGCGGCGCTCGGGGCCGAGCTGAACGGCGAACTGATCGGGTCGAATTTCCTCACGAACTGGGGCAGCGTCGGGTTCTTAGGGCCTTTGACGGTACAGCCCGAGCACTGGGACCGCGGCGTGGCCCGGCGGTTGATGGAGCCGACGATGGCCCTGTTCGACTCGTGGAAGACACGGCACGTCGGGCTGTTGACATTCCCCGAAAGCCCGAAACACGTCGGCCTCTACCAGAGCTTCGGGTTCTGGCCCAGGTACCTGATCGCCTCGATGGCGTCGCCGGTGGTCGCACCGGGACGGGCGATCTCGTACGCCAGGTTCTCCGAGGTCGCCTCGCACGAGCGCTCGGGGGCGGCACGGGAGGTCCGTGAGCTCACCTCCGCTGTCTTCGACGGCCTCGACGTCACCCGGGAGCTGGACGCCGTGCTCGACCAGAACCTCGGTGAGACCGTGCTGATCCGCGACGACTCCGGGCTGCAGGCGGTGGCGGTCTGCCACATCGGTCCCGGGACCGAGGCCGGGAGCGGCACGTGCTATGTGAAGTTCGGGGCGGCAAGGCCCGGGCGCAAGGCAGCGCGTTCGTTCGGCCAGCTCATCGACGCGTGCCAGGACCTCGCCGCGACCGCGGGTGCCGCGACGCTCTCCGCCGGGGTGAACCTCGGGCGTGAGCCTGCCTACGTTGCGCTTCGGGAAAGAGGGTTCCGGAACCAATTCCAGGGTGTCGCCATGCACTGCCCGAACAAGCCGTGCTACGACCGCCGCGACTGCTACGTGATCGACGACTGGCGATGACGCAGAACCCGCCGGGCGAATGGCCGACACCGCCATGACGCCAGCACGAACAAGTGAGGACTGGACCTTCCGCGTCGACGAGCTCACCAAGCGTTTTGGCACACTGGCCGCCAACGACGCCATCACACTCCACGTCGAGCCGGGTGAGGTCTACGGACTTCTCGGCCCTAATGGAGCCGGCAAGTCCACGCTCGTCAAACAGACGATCGGCCTTCTGAAGCCGACCTCCGGTCGCATCACGCTCGGTCGTTTCGACCTCGTCGCCGACCCGGACGCAGCACGGCAGCTGTGCTCGTACCTGCCGCAGGTGCAGATGCCGATCGAGTCGTTCCACGTCTCGGAGGCGATCGAGCTCGCCGGCCGCATCCGCGGAGGAAGCGCCAAGGACGTCCGGGTTCGCACGGCTTGGTTGATCGACGCGCTCGATCTCGGAGAGTGGAAGAACGTGCTCGGCCATAGCTTGTCCGGCGGCGTGAGGCGACTGGTCGGCTTCTGCATGGCCATTGTCCGCCCTGGGCGGGTGGTGATCCTCGACGAGCCTACGAACGACGTCGATCCTCTGCGCCGGCGCCTGCTCTGGCAGGAGATCCGCGCCCTTGGCGCCCACGGGTGTGCAGTGCTGCTCGTGACCCACAATGTGCTCGAGGCCGAGAAGTCGGTCGACCGCTTGGCGGTGATCCACAAGGGTCGGCTCGTTGCCGAAGGGACGCCCTCGTCCATGAAGGCGGGCGACAGGTCGCGTCTGCGCCTGCAGTTGATGCTCACGCCTGGGACAGCCACACCTGAGCTGCCACCATGGGCGGGTCCGCCGGTGCGCGTCGGGAACAACCTCGTCACGACGATCGCCGAAGCCGACGCCTCCACGGCGATCTCATGGGCGGCCGAGATGACAAATGCCGGCGTCGCGGAGGAGTACGCGCTGGCCGCGATGACCCTGGAGGACGCGTACATCAGGCTCACCTCGCACATGTCGCTCGACGAGGACGACGAAGGTGGTTGAGGCCTCTGCCGCGACCCTCGTGCCCCACGGCACCGTCGAGCGCGGGGCGAGGCACTGGTGGCACGACTACACCGTGATGGTCCTGTGGCACCTCGCCAGCCTGCGCATGTGGCTCGTGACGCTCACCGTCGTGCAACTGCTGGCGGGCGTCGGGTTCGTGCTCGGCATCTCCCTGTTCTTCGCGCACATCCCGACGACAGCGGCCCTGTTCGTGTCGACCGGCGTGCCCGTCGTCAACCTGCTGACGGTCGGGATGATCCTCGGACCCCAGCTCGTGGCCGACCAGAGGTCCAACGGCAGCTACGAGTACCTGCGCTCGATGCCGGTGAGCCGGTCAGTGGCGGCCGCCGCGTGGTACACGGTCTGCCTCATCGGCGGAGTGCCGGCGATGGTCGTCGCTCTCGGCGTGGCGCAGCTGCGCTACGACCTTCCCCTGCACGTCTCCCCGATGATCGTCCCTGCCGTCCTTCTAACATCCTTCGCCGGCACGATGCTCGGCTACGCCCTCGGGCACGCCATAGGCAGCCCGATGGCGACGCGGATGATCACCCAGCTCCTGGTCTTCGTCGTCTTTGGTTTTGCTCCCGTGCTCTACCCCCTCTCCCAGATGCCGCGCTGGCTCGGCGCGGTCAACTGGTGGCTTCCGTTCCGTCAGATGGCGGTGGTCACAAGGGCCGCGCTCACACCAGGGGGCCACGCGGCGGTGATGTCCGCGTACGTCGTGCTCGGTGCGTGGGCGATCGTCTGCGCGGCGCTCGCCGGCCGGGCGCTCGGGCGGCGACCATGACTGCCGGCGTCGTCGGAGCCCGTCCGAGGCACGTCCCGCAAACCGAGCTGCGGTCTGGTGTCGGCTACTGGGTCGCGAGCCTGGCCTCGATGATGCGCTTCGACTACGGCCGCGTGCGCCAATGGGTGCCGATGATGATCGTCATCCAGACCTTGATGGGAGCCGGCATGGCCCTTCTGTACGGGTTCTTCTACCCGCACATCACGGCCATCCGGGCCCTGTACATCACGACAGGCGCACCGACGCTGGCGCTCGTGCCCGTCGGATTCGTGATGCTCCCGGGCACGGTCGCCGAGCAGAAGCTCGAAGGGACGTTCGACTACATCTGGTCGTTGCCCTCGCCGAGAAGCGCCCAGGCCGCGTCCACCTTCACGCTCTTCACGCTCTTCGCCCTCCCGGGCTCGGTGTTCGCCCTCCTCGTCGCGGCGTGGCGATACGACGTTCATCTGGCGCTCTCACCGCTGCTCGTCCCGGCGGTCCTCCTCTGCGCGCTGATGGCGATAACGGTCGGTTACGGCATGGCACTGGCCATCCCCAACCCCATGGTGACCAACGTCGTCACCAACGCGCTGATGTTCGTCGTTCTCCTGTTCTCCCCGATCGTCTATCCGGCATCACAGCTGCCCGCCTGGCTCGCAACAGTCCACTACTTCTTGCCCTTTTACAACATGGCCGTCGTCATTCGGGCCGGCCTCACCTCAGGCCTCGTGGCGCACGTGGCGATTTCGTTCGTCGTCCTGGCAGCATGGACGGCCGCAGGTGCCGCCGCGACGGCGTGGGTCGTCGGCCATCGCCGCTGATCGGCAGCTTTCCAGAAGACCTCGCCGGTCTCGGTGTTCACGCAGATAGCCGACTTTTCGGCGTTCCAGCGCTTGCGCAGCCCGTAGAGGGAGGGACGCTCTGACTCGACGCCGGTGGCGTGGTAGGCGTCGATGCCGGCCTTGATCTGCTCCAAGGCCCAGTTGTACGCCTTTCGCCGAGCGCCGAAGAACCGGGCGATGATGGCCACCTGCTCGTCGGTCGGCTCGATGGCAAAGCTGAACGCCTGCAAGACCCAGTCGTCAGGTGGTCCGAATCTACGCGGCATCGTCGTCCCGAACGAAGTCGTCGTCGACCTCGACCTCGTCGATCACGAAGAGGCGCCGCCCGCTCGCCTCAAAAGACGCGGCGGCGTACTCCGCGCCGAACCTGGCGAAGCGATCACGGTGCTCGACCAAGATCGTCGTCACCTTCGGGTCCGAGTAAAGCCCAAGAGACCTTCGACGCTTGTCGCTCAGCCCGGAGCCGGTCTCGGTGACCACGCGGTCGATCGAAAAGCCGTTAACTACAGCGAAGCTGGACACGCGGGCCACCTGGCAGTCGACGTCGTCGCGCTGGTCGGCCGAGTACACCCGTGCACAAACGGCGGCGAGGCCGCTTCTCACCCGCTCGGCCTCGAGGTCACCGACCAAGATGAGCTTGCCCATCTTGGTCGGTGGGACCCGGAGCGTGCCCGTCCGGGACCACAGATAAGGCGGTCTGCGGATGGATGCCCTGTTGCCTCGCCCACCTACCAAGGTTGACGAACGATGATTCTTTCGTAGGGGTGTATCAACTGGTTGCAGCCCTCACGGACCCTCACGGTCATGGTCATCAGTCCTTTCCAGCAACAACACCGCACGGAGCGAGAACGCGGACTCTGCGACGGCGACGGATCTGTTGCTTGCTTGCACAGGGCTCGCCGAGGGCCGGCGCCTCCCGTGCACAACCCAGATTCTCGAGAGCTGAAAACGGCAAGAATGACGCCCAGTTGGGTGAGGAAGCGAACACGTTTTCGGGCACGACGAGAGGCCAACGGCCTCATCGGTACCGTAAGAGCCAGCAAACGCCCGGTCAAGAAACGGGCCTTCTCCCGGCACGAAGGGGCCGTGAACTCCCTGCCAATGCCGCCACCCTCACAGCTAGTCTTGAAAGGTGCAGTTCATGAGCGACGATCTGTTCTGCCTTTTCTACGGGAACCGTTCAGGCAACGCCCCGATCGATCATCAACGCTCGGTGATGTTGCCGAGATCCTGAGGGCACCCGCCCATGGCCGAGCGGGGTCCCGACGAGCCAAGCCTGATGAGCTCCGATCTCGGCTGGACGAACGGCGACCCTGGACGCAAGGTCTGGGGAGTCAGCCACACTCATCTCGCAAATGCCATTGACAGGTTCTTGAAGGACTCCGGGCATGGAGCGGACGAGACGCCCGCGCGAGAAGCGAGCGCCGCGTGGACGGGTTTCGCAATGTTGGCGGAACGCGGTGAGCGAGTCGAGTTGACACAGCCGCTGGCGGCCGCATGCGACGACTTCGCCAAGGGATTGGAGGAAGGGGACGAGGAGCGTACGATCCGCGGGTACACGGCCGTCGAGACGATCGTCGGTGGGATCCGCGCTCGGTTCGGTTACGACCTCGGCCGATCTTGGAACAAACAGGAGATCGACACCGAATTCGACCAGCTGATCGATGCTTCGGCGTTGCTGGTCGACCGGCTGAACCATGAGCACCTGACTGATACCGACAAGAGGAACACTTACGACCTGGCGGGCAAGATCGCCCACGGTTGGACCCGGCTCGTGAACGGGAGTTACTTCCTCTCGTACTCCGCGCCGTTCTCAGAGGCGACGAAAGGAATCGTCGCGGGGATGGGCGACCGTGATCCGTGCCGCGTGAAAGCGGGAGTCGAGCAATTGGTCAGACTTGCTGCGCGCCTGTCCGGGAGGTCCACGACGATCGTCGAGGGTCTTCAGCCCAGGAAGGGCGAACGCGTCGAGTTCCCCGACGGGCTTCCCGGCGGCCGGTACGTCGCCGCCAGCGACGGGCGCACCCTAGAAGGAAGCCCCGGCCGCTGGTGGGTCGACGTCGTCCTCTCCGACCCTCGGGAGCGGTGATTCGACGGCGCGCGCCGGTCCGACAAGTCAGGTGATGTCGGAGCGCAACGTCGTGAACGTGCCCACAAACGCGAGAGCGATGCCGTAGATCAGGAGCATGATGGCACCGCCCCACCACGGCAGCAGTTGCGTTGTGCCGCCCCCGAAGTTCGTCCGGGCGGCGTCCTCGAGCGCCGTGGCGGCCTGACCCGGAAGGTACTCGCCGATCGTCGGCCATATGGCGCCGATGATCGACTCCACGACCAGGGTGAAGACCAGGCCTACGACGATTGCGACGATCTGGTTCTTCAACAGCGCCCCGAGACCTAGGCCGTATATGGCGAACAGGCCGGTCCCGAGCACGACACCGGGAGCGATCCTCGACCATTCGTGCCACATGTTGTGGGTCGTCGCGACGTAATAGGCCCCGTGCTGGACGCTGCACAGGGCCTGCGACATCCCCTGGCTCACGCCGAGCGGGGTCAGACAGGAGTGCACTTTCATGGCGACGAGCACGAGGCCGAGGACGAGCCCCGTCAACATGGTGAGCACACCCAACACGACACCGGCCCCGAACCCGACCCCGGTCTTCGCCATGACCACGCGGCCCCGACGCGGTTCCGCGAGGAACGTCGGCGTCACCGTCTTGTGCCGGTACTCACCGGTGATGATGAGAACGCCGAGAACGAGGGCGAGGAGTCGCGAGACGTCGAGCACGGAGAACACGTTGACGAACCACTGGGAAGAGCCATGGGGGACGATGCCGGCGGTGCCGCCGTGCCGGCCGCCGGGAGCCAAGGCGAGCCCGAAACCGAACGCGAGGTCGATCAGTACCACTATCCCGAAGATCACAAAAGTCGACCAGATCGTCCAGAGCTTGCGGAACTCGGCGTTGAGCAACCTGCTCATCACTGACCGCCGATCGGCTCGGCAGAGCGGGACGGACCTGGCGAAGCCGGTGGGCCGTCGTTGAATCGGCGGTAGTCGCCCGTCTGCGCCGCAGTGTGGACGAGCTGCATGCCCTCACCGCCCGTCAACGCGAAGAAGAGCGATTCGAGCGACTCGGTAGACGAGCCCATCTCGTGCACCTCGATGCGGTTCTCGACCATTATCGGGCCCACCGTCTCCGGTGTGGCGCCATCGCACACGACAAATCCGTCCCGCGCCACCGCGGGGAGCTTCGCGTCGTGCAGCGCCTGAATGAGGCGGTCGGCGTCCGGCGTCCGTACCCTCACGGACCGTTTGGACCCGGCGAGCAGGTCCTGTAGCCTCCCCTGTGCAGCGAGCCGGCCGGCCGTCAGAACGATGACGTCGTCCACGATCAACTGCGCCTCGGAAAGCAGGTGTGACGACACGATGACGATGCGTCCACCGTCACCCGCGGTCGCGCCCTCGGAGGCGTAGAGCCTGAGGAAGTCCCTCAGCCACGCGATGCCCTGAGGGTCGAGACCATTCGCCGGCTCGTCGAGAACGAGGATGTCGGGCTTGCCCAACATCGCTCGGGCTAGCTCGAGGCGCTGGCGCATGCCCAGCGAGAAACCGCCGACGGTCCGGTCCCCGACTTCGGACAGGCCCACGAGGTCCAGGCACTCATCGACCCGGCTGAAAGGAAGTCCTGCCACCTCTGCGGTCAATTTCAGATGGTTGCGCGCTGTCCGGGCCGGATGGAATCCCGACGCCTCGAGCACGGCGCCCACGCGCATGGTGGGGTTGGGCAGGTCACGATAGCGATGCCCGTCGATGAGCACCGAGCCCGATGTCGGGGTCACGAGCCCGAGGAGCATCCGAAGCGTGGTGGTCTTGCCGGCGCCGTTGGGCCCAAGGAAACCCGTGACCCCGCCCGGGATGGCGTCGAAGTCGAGATGGTCGACGGCCAGGACGTTCGCGCCGAAACGCTTCGTCAACCCGCGGGCTTGGATTGTCGGCATGTCCGGCCCAGCCTCCATCAAGCTTCGTCCATCGGCGTCCGCGCCAAGCGGTCCCGGGGTGACCTTAGTTCCCGAGTTGCTCCGCCCGCGGCGGGAGCATGACCGAGCTCGCCTCAAGCCCGAGTACAGGGGACTTAGGAGAAAGGCGGGATGTCGCGCTAAACCAACCTGCCCCACGCGCCGATACACTGGAATTGCGAGGGCGTTTTTGCGCGCTCCCGAAAAGGAGGCCGCAGATGTTGGACAAGATAAGGAAACCGCACTTCGGGGTAATTGTTCCCGTGGCGGTCGTCGTCATTCTCGCAGGATCTGTGGCCGCCGCTGGCGCCGCATCCGCGAACCGGATCTCCCCAGGCCTACACAATGGCGTCCACGGGATCGTCACATCCGTGAACGGCAACACCTCCACACTGGGAGCTTGCGTCGCCTCGGACACGGGCACCTTCACGATGGTCGGAGCCATACGCCAGGGCATCGTGACCGTCAACGTCGCATCGACAACGACCTACACGGACGCCGCCATAGTCTCGCCAGCGACACCTTCGTTCGCCGACGTCTGCGTCGGCGGCCAGGTCGAGGTCCTCGGCACCCTCTCCTCCGGCGCGCTGGCGGCGACGGCAGTGACGATCGTGCCCACCCAGGCTCAAGGGATCGTCAGCTCCGTGACAGCCGGCATCACCACCAGCACAACCGAAGGCTCCTGCGGCACTGCGGGCTCCCCGCAGAGCTTCACGCTGGTCGACCGCGGACACCGTGCCATCGTGACCGTTGACGTCGGCGGCGGGACGACCTTCACCGACGCCGCTCTCACGCCGCCAACCTTGGCGACCTTCGCCGACGTCTGCGTCGGCGGCCAGGTCGAGGTCCTCGGCACCCTCTCCTCCGGCGCGCTGGCGGCGACGGCAGTGACGATCGTGCCCGCCCAGGCTCAAGGGATCGTCAGCTCCGTGACAGCCGGCATCACCACCAGCACAACCGAAGGCTCCTGCGGCACTGCGGGCTCCCCGCAGAGCTTCACGCTGGTCGGCCGCGGACACCGTGCCATCGTGACCGTTGACGTCGGCGGCGGGACGACCTTCACCGACGCCGCTCTCACGCCGCCGACCTTGGCGACCTTCGCCGACGTCTGCGTCGGCGGCCAGGTCGAGGTCCTCGGCACCCTCTCCTCCGGCGCGCTGGCAGCGACCCTTGTGACGATCGTGCCCGCCCAGGCTCAAGGGATCGTCGCCTCTGTGACCGTGGACGGCGGCGCCGCCAGCTCGGCCCCGGGCGCCTGCGGCACCGCGAGCGAGGCGGGCAGCTTCACGTTGGGCGGCGCCTGGCCCATACCGGTGCCCGCCATTGCCTCGCGGCCGGTCACGACAGTTGACGTCGGTACCGGGACGACCTACACGGACGCCGCTGTCACGAAGGCGACCTTCGCCAACGTCTGCGTCGGCAGCCAGGTCGAGGCTCTCGGCACCCTCTCCTCCGGCGCGCTGGCGGCGACCGCGGTGACGATCATGCCCGCCCAGGCTCAAGGGATCGTCGCCTCTGTGACCGTGGACGGCGGCGCCGCCAGCTCGGCCCCGGGCGCCTGCGGCGGTGCAGACGAGGCGGGCAGCTTCACGCTGGGCAGCGCCTGGCCCATGCCCGTGCTCGCCATCGCCACGTGGCCAGTCACGACGGTTGACGTCACTTCGTCGACGACGTTCACCGACGCCGCCGTAGTCTCGCCGGCGACACCTTCGTTCGCTGACGTCTGCGTCGGCGGCCAGGTCGAGGCCCTCGGAACCCTCTTCTCCGGCGCGCTGGCTGCGACCGCGGTGACGATCGTGCCCGCCCAGGCTCAAGGGATCGTCGCCTCTGTGACCGTGGACGGAGGCGCCGCCAGCTCGGCCCCGGGCACCTGCGGCAAGACGGGCGAAACGGGCAGCTTCACGCTGGCCGGCATCACGCCATTGCCGGTGCTCGCGATCGGCTCGCGGCTGGTCACGACAGTTGACGTCACGTCGTCGACGACGTTCACGGACGCCGCCGTAGTCTCGCCGGCGACACCTTCGTTCGCTGACGTCTGTGTCGGTACAAACGTGAGGGCCATCGGCACCGTGGCAGACGGCACGCTAACGGCGGCTTCTGTCGCGGTTCTGCCCGCGGTTCAGCTACCTATCGGTCACGGCAACCGCGGAGGTCACGGTCGTAGCTGAGCGGGGCGCACCCGGGAGCCTCACGTAGCAACCGCCACCGAGGATCGCCCCCGCTGAACACGGGCGGCGGTCCTCGGTGATCTCGGTTCCCGCGAGCTCGGACTAATGGCGCTTCGGCGTGGCGACCAGGACGGGGATCTTCCGGGTGGTCTTGGCCTGGTACTCGGCGTAGGGCGGGTACGCCGCAACTGCGCGGTCCCACCAGATCGCTCTCTCGTCACCGCTCACCTGCCGGACGACCACATCGAATGGCTCCGGCCCGTCCTGGATCGTCACGGCCTCCGGATCGGCAATCAGGTTGTAGTACCAGACCGGGTGGGTCGGGGCTCCGCCCTTGGAGGCAACCAGGGCGTACTCCCCGTCGTGCTCAACTCTCATGAGGCCTATCTTGCGGATCTTCCCGGTCTTGTTGCCTCGGACGGTGACGATGATGATGGGCAGCCCCGTGTCGCGCAGAGTGTTCGCTCGCTGGCCTCCCGAGCTCTCGTACTCGGCAACCTGGTCCCTGACCCACGCTTGCGGGCTCGGTTCGTATTCTCCTTCGAGGGGCATGAAGTCACTATGTCATTTAGGCGGAGCCTATGTTCAAGAATCGGTCAACCTTCGGTCGGGTTTCACGCGGCCGCAACGCCGTCGTCGATGAGCTGGTCGAGGGTCTGTTGTAGCTGATGCCACGCCAGCGAGAGTGGGCTGCGGGCGGCGACTTCATGGGTGAGCGTGAGGTCCATGACGGCGAGACCGGGAGTGAGGGCGCGGCCGTAGGTCTTGGTGAACAGGACGGCGACGCGCCTGCCGGTCGGCGTCAGGTCGTAGCGCTGAGTGTGGGGGCGTCGGATGATCAGCCCCTTGCGGGCAGCCGGCGCAGGTCATAGGTGGCCTGCTGGCGGCGGTAGTCCTCGCCGAGGAGGGCTCCCACCAGCTCGACGAGCTGGTGGTTGGTGAAGCCCACCACGAGGTGGCGGAAGCTCACCAGGGCGGCGAGCAATGCCGGAACGGCCGATAGTCAGGTGATCGTCGCGGCGTAGTCGGGAACGTAGCGGTACCGGTCCCGCGGCGGTCTCTGGTAATCGCCCACCGGCGCCCGCGGAGCCAGCTTGGGCTTGGGCAGCTTGTGCTCCGCGTAGGGGATCACCGACAAGAGATGGGCAATGCAGTTGAGTCGCGCCCGCTTCTTGTCGTCGGCCTCGACCTCGTACCACGGCGAGTCCGGCAGGTCGCAGTGGGCGAACATCTCGTCTTTTGCCTTGGAGTACTGGACCCAGCGTTTGCGGCCCTCCAGGTCCATGTCGCTCAGCTTCCACCGCTTGAGAGGATCGTTGAGGCGGTCCTTGAACCTTCGTTCCTGTTCCTCGTCGCTCACCGAGAACCAGTACTTGACGAGGATGATGCCGTCGTCGATGAGCATCCGTTCGAATGCCGGGCACTGGCGGAAGAAGCGGTGGTACTCCTCTTCGGTGCAGAATCCCATGACCCGCTCGACTCCGGCCCGGTTGTACCAACTGCGGTCGAACAGGACGATCTCCCCTCCTGCAGGGAGGTGGGCGATGTAGCGCTGGAAATACCACTCGGTTTTCTCGCGGTCGCTCGGGGCGGGCAGTGCCGCGATCCGGCACCAACGAGGATTGAGGTGCTCGGTGATCCGCTTGATCACCCCTCCCTTCCCCGCGGCGTCGCGGCCCTCCACGACGATGACCACGCGTTTGCCCTCGTCCCGTATCCACTGTTGCATGCTCACCAACTCGGTCTGCAGCCGGAGAAGGGCCTTTTCGTACTTGTCGTTGTCAGCCATTCCCTCATCCTGCTCCCGGCACGCCACCCGCGCCACGATCCTCATCCGACCGGGCGTCAATCCCCCTCGGTGACAACTCCCAAAGGGGCCCCTGCAACGGGCCCCTCGCGATCAGCGGCCTCGTGACCGCTTCGGTTTCGGCGGTGGAGATCCCCGAGCTTGGCCATGGCGATCAGCCCGACGCCCGCCGCCGCAAAACAGGCGACCGCGCCCACGCCAAGGCCGATGCGCGCGCTTGCCATCGCGACGACCCATCCGATCAGAGGACCTCCGATAGGTGTCGTTCCCTGAAACGCGACCGCCCACAGCGACATGACGCGACCACGCATAGTGGGCTCAGCTTGGAGTTGCAGCGTCGTGTTCCCGGTCGCGATGAACGTCACGCTCGTCCACCCCACGGCCGCGAGCGCAACGAGCTCGACGGCCAGCACGGGAGCTAGAGCGGCCAGGCCGATCGCGGCCCCGAATGCTGTGCCGGCCAATGTGAAGTACCGGAGCCCTGTGCGACCGCGGGCCGCCGTCACGAGACCACCGAACACCGCACCGATGCCCATGGCTGCCGTGAGGAAGCCGTAGGTAGCCGAGCCCCCGTGGAAGGTCTGCTTCGCGACGACCGGCAGGGTTACCTGGAACTCGTAGGCGAGCATCCCGACGATCACCATCATGAGCAGGGGGACACCGAGCCGCGGCTCTCTCCTGACATAACGGAACCCGTCGCGCAGCTGGCCCTTCGCTCTGCCCGTCGGCTCGGTCGGACTGAGCGCGCTCGTGTCCATGGAGACGAGCGAGTACACGACCGCGACGAAGCTCGCGGCATTGATCAGGAAGCACACGCTCTCGCCCACGCTGGCGATCAGCAGCCCGGCAATGGCCGGTCCAATCGCGCGAGCCACGTTCACCATCGTGGAGTTGAGGCTCACAGCGTTGCGGAGCTCACCGGCGCCCACCATCTCGAGCACGAAGGACTGACGAGCCGGGTTCTCGAAAGTGTTGTTGAGGCCGAGCACGACCGCGAGCACGCACAGCTCCCAAAAGCGCACCACGTGGGTAACGGCGAGCAAACCGAGGGCCAGAGCCTGAAGGCCCATGAGCGACTGCAGAACGATCATCAGCCTGCGCTTGTCGGCGCGGTCGGCGATGACGCCACCGTAGGGCCCCAGGATGAGCACGGGCAGCGTCTGCAACGCGACCACGAATCCGATCGCCGTGGCGGAGCGCGTCAGCGTGTACACCAGCCACGACTGGGCCACGGTTTGCATCCAGGTTCCCACGAGCGAGACGGACTGGCCGAAGAAGTACCGCCTGTAGTTGGGGACCGACAACGCCGAGAAGGTGCGACGGCCGATCGCGAACACGCGGCTCATCGGGTGCTCCCGCCCGGCCGTCCCGGCTCACGCGGGAGGAGCCGCTCGGCCAGGTCCTCCAACACCGGTAGCGCCACAAGTACGGCTTCGCGCTCCGCGGGATCGAGCTCCGCGAGCCTCTTGGACAGCGCGTCGTTGCGTTCGGAGCGGATTCGCTCGAGCAGGCGGTGCCCCTTCGCGGTGGCTTCCACGCGACAGACGCGACGGTCCCCCTCGACGGCGAGCCGGCGGATCAGCCCGCCCGCTTCCAGTTTGGGGACGAGACGCGACAGCATCGTCGGATTCAGCCCGGCGAAGCTCGCCAGGTCGGACAAACGGATCGGCCCGCGACGCTCGGCGGCCACGAGCAAGTCCACTTCGGTAGCTGTGAGCGAGCCGGCGGCTTCGGTAGGCCGGAGCCGCCGGGAAAGCCTTGCGACTGCGATCCGAAGACGCGCCGCGCTCAGCTCCGCCACCCCACTGTCGCTGACCCCGTCCTGCGTAACCAACCTTTGAGTCACCCATCTACTTGCTTGCTAGCAAGCATTATATGAGGCGGGCTCAGTCGAGGCGGTCACCCCAGCGGGCTCGACGGGCGCGCTTGTAGATCTCGCCGTCGCTCCGGCTGATGACGCGCTCTGTGAGGCCACCCGCCTCACATAGCCACACCCGCACGTGACCTTTGCGCGGGCGCGGAGACCGCACCAACCGGGCTACGGGTCCGGGCGGCCGGCTCGCCGACACGGCCAGATAGGAGTACTTCTCGTCCTCGTATCCGAGTCGTGCTCCCTTCAGCTCGCGGTGCAGGCTCGACCGCTCCAGGCGCGCGGCGAAATGACACCAGTCGGGGCCCGCCATGGGGCAGGGGTCGTCGTGTGGGCAAGGGGCAGTCACCTGCGCGCCCCAGGAGATGAGCGCTCGCCTGGCGGCCCGGAGCCGCTCGAAGCCTGCCGGGGTGCCGGGCTCGACGAGTACCAGCTCGCCTCGGGTCGCCGCCCACCAACGCTCGAGCGCCGGGCGCTCCTGCGCGCCTCCCAGCTCCCCGAGAACGTACGCGGCGACAACGAGGTCGCTGTTCGGACATGTGACCTGGGAGGCGTCGCCGATTGCCCACACGGCATCGGCCAACAGGTCGGGCGCGCCGCTCCGGGTGAGCCGGACACCGAGCGCGGCCATGTCCGGGTCACGCTCGACGAGTTCGGCGTGCTCGATCGACGGGAACACTGCCACCGCCGCCCAAGTGGCGGTCCCCGGGCCCGCGCCCAGGTCGAGGATGCTCTGGGGTGCCCAACCGGGCCTCAACGCGCCGAGCTCGGCCAGGACTCTGCGGGTTGCTGCGAACGTGGCGGGAGCCCGCGTCGCCAGGTAGGCGTGCAATTGCCCGGAGGCGAAACCGTGGGAGTCATCAGCCTCTTCCCCGCTTCGGTACCGTTCCGACAGCACCGAGGCCGGACCGCGCAAGTCTCGGCGCCGGGCGTCGCCCAGTTCGTGTTCGATCGCCGCCTCGAAGGCGGCGCTCACGTCAACGATTCCGGACTCCTGGCTCAATCGCTCACACCGCTGACCGGTCTGCCGTCCTCCAGGTACTGGCACGTACGGGTGCTCAAGGCGGCACGTACCCGACGGCGAAGTGGGCCACTCAGGAGCTTGAGCGCCTCGTGCACCGGCACGAAGCCGAACTCGGCGATCTCTCCGGCCTGCACCTGCAACTGTCTCGACTTCTCGGCATCGAGCACGCCGCAGTCGAACAGGAAACGCATGCCTCCCGGTCGGCCCTCTCGTGGCCGAAGGAAGTCGACGCACGCGAGCCGACCGGAGTTGAGATCGACCCCGCTCTCTTCGCGGGCTTCGCGTCGGCAGGCCTCCCACGGTGTCTCTCCGCCGGCTTCCACCTGCCCGCCGGGGATGGTCCAACCCGCCTTGTAAGTCGGCTTCAAGATGAGCAAGCGGCCGGACTCGTCAAAGATGAGCACGCCAGCCGACGCCGGAATCCTCGGGATCTCATACGACGCGTCTTCCATCAAACGAAGCCTGGCACGTTACGATCTGCCGGATGCTGCATCCCGGCCGGTACTCGGACGAGCTGGCTCATGTCGGGCCTGAACACCTCAACGCCGACCATGTCGCGCCTGATGACGTCAAAGCCGGCCCAAGCGCCCAGCCCGACTGGGACGTGGAGACGTTGCTCCGCCACGTCGCGGGACCCGATCTTGCCTGACACGGGCACCGGGGAGAAAGCGATGCCCGAACCGGAGATCTCCTTGAGCGCTCGCGAGGCCCGAAGAATCGCTCTCGCTGCACAGTCCCTCCTCGGGCCGCGCCTCGGCGGTGGGCCCACGTCGATGCTCGGCCGCCTCCGGGCCGTGCAGCTCGACACGATATCGGTGCTCGCCAGGTCCCACGAGCTGGTCACTTTCGCCCGCCTCGGGCCGATGCCCCGGGCCCGGATCGACGAGGAGTACTGGGGGCCGGCAAGTGCCACCTTCGAGTACTGGTCGCACGCCGCGTGCATCCTGCCGCTCGAGGACTGGCCCGCCTACGGCTTCCGACGTCGGGCCCTCATCGCCCGGGGCCATCGCTGGCACCGTCTCGAGGACGCGGACAAGAGCTGCTCGTATGTCCGCAATCGCCTCCGGTCCGAGGGGCCGCTCTCGGCCCGCGAGCTCGGGGGAGCGAAGAGGGGCGGTCCCTGGTGGGACTGGACCGAGACCAAGATCGCGGCTGAGAGGCTGCTCGACATCGGTGAGCTCGTCTGCCGTCGGCGTAAGGGTTTCCAGCGCGTCTACGACCTTGCCGAACGCGCCATCCCTGCCGAGCTGCTCGGGACCGAGCTCAGCGACGAGGCCTGCCATGTGCGCCTAGTCGAGGCGGCGGCAGGCGCCCTCGGAGTAGCGACGGCGGGCGACCTCGCCGCATACCATGGCCTCACGCGCCCGCAGGTCGAACGGGCGCTCACGAGAACAGCGCTGCTCCCGGCCAAGGTCGAAGGCTGGAACCAGCCGGCCTTCACTTCGGAGGCCGGTCTCGGGGTACTCGGGCGCCGAATGAGAGGCCGTGCGGTTCTCGTCTCTCCTTTCGACTCCCTGACCTGGTACCGGGAGAGGACCGAACGGCTATTCGGCTTCCGCCATCGCCTGGAGGCTTACGTGCCACGGGACAAGCGGGTCCACGGGTACTTCTCGATGCCGGTTC